>Ga0334889_1000357_pt1 | contig 73152 bp, 74 predicted proteins | sample GraSluR1_MG_2_FD_207222 | JGI IMG/M metagenome (GOLD analysis project Ga0334889, IMG submission 207222) | Sludge microbial communities from methane-producing bioreactor in Wageningen University, Netherlands - Granular Sludge_8_08-R1 | ecosystem: Engineered > Bioreactor > Anaerobic > Unclassified...
GGCATAATATTTGGACAGTTCACGGTCTTTTACGGGGACCGGTTTACTGAGGCAGACATAGCCTAATTAACAGGGGCTCTGCCCCTGACCCCGGAGTTTAACGCTTTTAGTCTGCCTTACCGGATGTAAAATAAAATAAGGACAGCATCGGCAGCTGCCCTTTTGGCTGTTTAATTTTTAGCGACAGGTCAAAATCATGCCTTTCAATTCAGGAGATTGGTTATTCGTTTTTTTATTTCTTCGTCGACTTCGCATGCCTGCAGCCACAACAGACACTCACTTATAGAATTTGATCGTTCCGCCCCACTTTCTTTCCAGTCGTTCAGAACGTTCAGCGCCATGTTGCGGCAACACATTACCGGGGAATGCAAAGCAGTTAAAATCAGCTTTTCACCTTTGTTGGAGTACGGACGCAAAAACTGTATAAAATAACTGAGAATATGATCGTTTTTGAACTCAGGAGCAAGCCCGAGTTCATCGGCTGGAATACCGTTCATGCTGTCAATCGGGAGATTCTGCTCGAATAGCTTTATTGTCTCATCCACATACAATCCATCCTCAAGCAGCAAAGGTGCCAAGTCGTATTGCTCGTATAAATCATTTTGAATCTCCTGAAATGCTTTATCAGCGTAGTCAATCCCTAATTGTCGAGCGACCGAAAAGCCTTTGCCTTTCGCCATCATAGCTGCCACCACATTGCGGCAATGCTCGGATTCCAAAAGACGGTCGCATTCTTCCAATAAAGCCGCCTTCGTCTCCCAGTTCTGTTCTGCAACATATTCTTTAATATCCAAAATCGCTTGAAAATCTGCGGCTTCATTGGCTGCCGATTGTGCCATGTCCATATAGGTGGCTAAAAATTCTTCAGGATTTTCAAGCCCCGATATGCCGTCAATCGGCCCTTCCGAAAGCAAATACGAAATCAGCTTACTCGCAGAAACAAATTCCGCCTGTCTAAGGGACTTTTCCCGTAACCTTTCGGGCAATCCAGACTTCTTCACACAGGTCAAGGCGGAATATTCCCCCATGATGTCATTTTCATAGCCTTCCATCAACAACCAGTCCTTGATTTCCTGTGTGTCTGGCGAGAGCCATTCCACCGCATGAATCCTGCCCCAACCATGGATCTTTTTCGCCAAATCGAAAATCACAGTGCTGGCATCCGGCCAATGCCGAATCAAAAAGAGACTGTATAGTGTAAACTCGTCGGAAAGTCCCAGTGTACAGAATGTATCTCTCCACGCCTTATTTTCTTCAATTTCCATGATTTCCAAAATAGACATAGCAAATTTAATACACTCGGCATTTCCGCTTTCTTTAATCAAATTTACGGAAAACGCAAAAATCAAGCCTGGATTTAAGTCGCTGACATTGCCAATGATCCAATGCTGTAAATCATCAATCAGGGGGAGCATGGATGTATAATCGGCCGAAAAGTAATCCAGCAGTTTCTTTTCTGCCTGCGAAGGATGATTAGCAGAAATCAGACGCAGCACTTCACAGAGCGGCTTTAGTCTTTGCTCACTTTCTTCTTCATTATGTATCCCACAATGATAAATTGTGATTCCGTCCAAAGCGCCATCGGCAAAAGACAGATTTTCCTTTGTTGTTCTCGTTGGCAAAGCAAAATCGGAAGGCAGACTTCCATCCTCTTGCATGAATTGGCGGATCATATTAAAAAGGGAACTATCTGTTTGCCCGTTGGGCGAAGTGTTGTTGTCTGCCATTTCGTACCCCCCATGAAAAGTTCTGAATGAGACATTTGCCATAATCCTAATAATCTCTCTTTATACTCCGGCCTTAAAATTATACACCGGTTTCCTCATCTCCATCATAAAAAAGCGACGACCAATCATAGACGTATTGTCCGCTTGCTTTATCCAACAATCCGTATGGATCGCTAACAACTTCAAAGTAATCGGATGAATAGAAATAGCAATCATGGCTCTCATCCATAACCAGATAACCAAAATCCGAGAATTGCTTATCTGTTACCCCAATTGCGATATACTCATTTCCGTAATTAAGACCGAACACCTTATCATCAAATTTATGCGTAATGCATCGAACGATCATTAGCCCAAATCTGCGAGCCACTGTGACCGGAAAGCGTTGCCTCTTGGAACCCTAACCTAATTCTCCCTCCCCTGCTATCGGAAATGCAATATAAACCCATATAAATAAACAGGCAGCATAACCGCAAGAATTATTACAATCCAAGCTGGGTAGGCACCGCCTATGTGATGTATTAACTCTCCTATTGTCGAGCCATAGCCAGGAGACACCATACCCCACAAGACGAACACGGCTAGCAATCTTAGCAACCTTGATTTTATACTTGGATCTCGCCATAATCCATAAAGTAGTACCACTACCCAAAATGATACCAAGAAAAAAGCTATGAAAGGATACATGTTAAGCCTCCATTTCCACCGTAGGTTTGACTCACCGATTGATATCAGACCTTTTTAATAGTATAAATATAGATTGTTCAGTAACTCCAGGTCAAACCCATTAGCTTTACATATATATTACTGTTAACCACCGTCAAGGATTAGATGGCTGCGTATAAGTTGCGAAATTCCCACCATACTTAGATCAATCATATTCAAATTGTTCTGTATTTTTCTGTTCAATCGTTGATCTGCTTTGCTCAAGATAATAGTAGTAAATCCAGACTATAATGAGAGATGTGATCACTGGCTCAATCATACCTAGAATTACAATAAAGTATACTTGTGTTATCCACATTGCTCCGAGAAGATTTCCCGCCCATCCCAGAAGCATGGCCAAGAGAAACTTCACTACATAAAGCAAAACCAACAACCCAATTAATTCAAAAAACATACTTAGGCGTTTACCTTGGGATAATTCAGCAGATCTCCGTAATGATTCGTTTGCTCCTCTGTTTTCCATGGTTAATACGGGCAATATGAATATGTATCGCATAACGATAAATATAATGCTCAAAGAATATAACCACGACAAGATGTAACTATATGATCCAAAAACTAACTGAAGAAATTTGAAGCCTATAACAATAATGCCTATAATAGCAAGCTTCCACCATGTTTTTAAGCCATGTTTTATAGCATTTTTATAAGTGATTTCCTGCCCTGATTCCAGCCTTGATAAGCTATATATCAAGGCTCCTATCCATAAGGGGCTTAGAAGCCAACCTGGAACATTAAATATCAGCAGATAATCCAGTTTGTGGTATTCCGAACTGCTAATTCCACATAAAATCAAACCTATTACTATCCCCACTGGCAGAACAATAGATACGATCATACGAAAATATTTACCATATGCCTCCAGCGCTTTGGTTAAAACCATTTTACCCCCACTCCCCTTTTCTATCATAAACCATCCGAAAAAATATGGATTGCTTTAGACTATCCCGAGGAATTATCCGACCAATATTATTAGGCTATTAAACACATAGGTGAATCTTTCATTAAAATGTAATTCAATAGCATTTTTCCATATATTGTACAGACATATATAATATACCACATTATCACAGGTCGGTTCTTGCCACTCTATGATCGAACGCGCTGGAGACAGTCTTTCCTAAGACCGAAAACCAGCTGTGCATAATCCACATGATACGCAATTCCACAAAATATGTGTTGTACAGAGAATTAAAAGCGGTAATGGCCGATTTAAAAGAAGTTTATGGAGCAGTGAGCGAGGAAGCAGCGCTTTATGCGCTGGAAGAATTCAAGGATAAATGGGAGTTAAATAAAATAAGGACAGCATCGGCAACTGCCCTCATCCGTATAAGCAGAACTTTATGTGGCGCTCAGGTCGGTCTCCACCGGAGCCCTATCCTCCACATGAAGAAGAGTATTTCCAGTATTACCAAATAAATGGTGGGTTATTCCATTTACACAGAAGGATTTACACTCCCAAGTACACGTCGATGAACAAACTCTTAAGAATGTTCTGGCAAATCATTGGGACGCTGTTATTAACAGAAATATCTCCGAATGCAAGCCCTTCATCGATCAATATGTTGAAAAAGTCCTAGTTTATGGAGACTATGTCAAAGTAGTCTTCCATCTCTACATAGACCTGGTTTCATTTGGCTACCCTACTATAAAATGATACAAATGCACACCCCTGGTCAATCTTTCAACGATTTCAAGACGGGGGTGTGCATTTATCGTGAAGGGGGGTGCAAAATTTTAGAAGGATTCCTATTCATATACGCATACAGCATGTACTTAAGTTCCCATACCATTTGCTCTGTTACTACGCGAACTCAAATTAACTTATTAAGTCTTCATATCTATCTTTTTTCAAGAAGTATACCCTTCCACTCATCTCTGACCTTTGCACCTATCATCAAAGTTCCAACTTCATTTATGAGTAAGCGTAAAACATCCAACACCTTGACTATTTACCCTCGGATGTGTTCCCTGTTATAGGCATTCTGCAGTCCTCGGGCAGTGTCTCCGACCAGGGCATCAAGCTATCAATAACTGCTACGTCTCTGGTATCCACATTAGGCAACTGCTCAAATAGATATACCAGGTAATTATATGGCTTTAAACCATTCTCTTTGGCCGTTTCAATCATGCTGTACATGATTGCAGTACCCCTGGCACCCCGGGGAGTATTGGAAAACAGAAAGTTCTTTCTGCTAATTACAAAGGGTTTAATCGAGCGCTCAGCTCGGTTATTATTCATTTCCAATCTGCCATTCAGCAGGAAATTGCTTAGTTTATCCCATTGATTCAGGCAATAGGTGATAGCCTGACCGAAAGCACTTTTGGGTATGGTTAGCTGCCTTTGTCTCTTCAGCCAGGTATGAAATTCATCAAGTATTGGTTTGCTTTTTTGCAAGCGTTGCTGGTAGCGTTCTTCAGCTGATACATCGGTCAGTTGCCTCTCAATGGCAAACAATTTATTACAATATTCAAACCCCACCTTGGCTGCCACCGGCTTGTCTTTCTGGTCTGCAGGCAAGGCTTTAAGTGCCTCGTTAAATTTACGACGCGCATGAGACCAGCACCCAATAAGGGTAACTTCCTTAAGTTGCCCATAAGCACTATATCCATCAGTATGTAAATAGCCTTTAAAGCCAGTAAGAAAACTTACCGGATGTTTGCTGGCTCTGGTGGTCTGATAATCATAAAGTACTATAGGCGGACCATCTCTTCCAGTCCGATATAGCCACATATATGATTTGGATTCGGCATTACGCCCTGGTTCTTTCAGTACCTGCAGAGTAGTCTCGTCGGCATGCAGGATATCTCGCTTAATTAGCTGCTCATGCATCCGATCATATAGTATCTTGAGCCATGGATCTGCTACTGCTAGTAGCCAATTGGCCATGGTCTGACGTGACAGTTCAATTCCTAACCGCGATAATTGCTTTTCCTGTCTATACAGCGGCATGCTGTTGGTATACTTTTGGTCCATTATGTAAGCCAGTATAGAGGGAGAAGCTAGACTGCCCGGTAATATCGGATTAGGCATTGGGGCCTTGATTATTGTCGTCTTATATTCTTCTTTTTCACACTGGCGGCATGCATATATTAATTGAACATGCTTGACCAGCTTTACCTGGGGTGGTATTAACTTTAACTCCTGCCTTATCTGGACGCTCATTTCATGAATAATTGCATTGCAGCGGGAGCAGATTAGTTCATCATCTTCTAAACGGTATTCGATTACTTCAACCGGCAGGTCCTCAAGTTGCTTTGCTCTTTGCCCGGCTTGCTTTTTCTTCCGCTGATAGTTAATAGTCTCCATGGTGGGCTCTTCCAGTTCAGGATTAGCAATATCCTCAGCTTCATTAAACAAGTTAAGTTGTTCGGGATCAGTTTTCTCACTAGATGGCCCAAACTGTCTTTCGCGACTCAAGCGAAATTGCTCTTCATACCATTTAAGTTTGGCATTAAGCTCGGCAATTTGCTGTTCCTGCACAAGGATTTTATCATTTAGTTCTACTATAATTTCAGCCGTATTTTCTTGCATTTTCATACTATTATTATACCATAAAATCGGTGTCTTTGCAGCCTAAAAATGCCTAAATATCCGGGCTTTGAGCTGTTTTTTCGTTAAAGAATAACTCGTTGTTTTACTGCTTTATGAGCCTGCTTTTGTTTTAATGGTAATCCATCTAACAGCCAACGAAATTGACGGTAGCTGACCCTAACTACATCGGTATTATCTGTAGGCCAATTAAACTTACCCCGTTCCAAACGCCGATAGTGTAGCCAGAACCCGTTATGATCCCACTGCAAAATCTTTATCTTATCCCGCTTACGGTTGCAAAATACAAACAGGCAGGGGCTGAATGGATCCAAGTTAAAGACTTCTTTGACTAGTACCGCTAATCCATCAATGGATTTTCTTAGATCAGTGCTGCCGCAAGCTAAATAAACTTGTCTGCCTGATATTTCGCTTATCATATTGTTTGCAGAACCTGTACAATCTCCCGGAGAAGATGATGATCGAAACCTTTATTAACCTCAATAGTTACCTGGCCAATATGGACTGCTATTGAATCAAGATTACTTCCTTGCTTCCCATTATCCAAAGCTAGGGAAATCCATTTAACAGGCTCTTCTTTTTCCACCGGTTTGGTTCTCAATTTCCTGCGCCAGTAATAAAACTGGCTTTCTCTGATTCCTTGCTCCTGGCACCAGGCCTTAATCCTATCTCCACTGCTTTCAAACTCTGCCAGACGCTGTTCCCACAGGCTGGGCAAATCTTTTTCGGGCATTCCTGAACACCTCCTGTTTTTGGGTTCAGGTTATTTTCTCATGTTTGTTCGATAATTCCCACGTGCGAAATATTTGACGCTTACATTTATGATAAAAAAGCTTGTGATGAAAATACCAATTTTTTTCTGAAACTTTTTACGCTTTTGTGAATCTATATAGTTAATAATGGTATTAAGGAGAAACAAATAACATAAAATACCTGAAACTTTTTTTGATCAGAGGAATCTATTTATTAGTTAGTGATTAGTGAATTGCAGAGTAATAAAAAATATTTATTGTGAAGTGTTACTTTCCTACAGGAACAAGATATTACAGAACTGCAAAGGAGAAATAAGTATGGCTAAGTCAGTTGAGTTGGAAAATATCGTTGAAACACATAAAGATTATGTGTATAACCTAGCGTATTATTTATGTCGTGATTCCTATGAGGCTGATGACTTAACCCAGGAGACATTTCTTAAAGCATTTGAACATCTTGATGACTTTAGGGGAGAATCAAGTTTGCGAACCTGGCTTTCTCGTATAACCATTAATGCCTATAATTCCAAGCAGAGAAAACAAGCTAGGCACCAGTCTATTTGTCTTGAGGTCATAAGTCCCCTGGCAGATACTTATTATGATCCAGAAAGACTCATTATCAGGAAGGAACTACAGTGGTGCATTCATCATGTTCTGCAGCATCATGTCAGCAAAGAACAAAAAACAATCCTTGTTCTTAGGGACTTAAACGAAATGAGTTACGAAGAAATAGCCGAAGTGTTAGATATTTCTGTCAGTGCTGTTAAGTCAAGACTACACAGGGCTAGAATGGCTTTTAGGAACCATCTAGTAATATCAGGATGCGCTAAATTAATGAAGGATTATACCTGTTATTGTGAGGGGGTAATGGAATTATGAATTGCACTAAAGTAGTCTCTCTGTTAAGTGAATGGCTTGATGGTGATCTTGATAAATTGACCCAAAAACAGCTAGAACATCATTTAAGCAAATGTTCCAGCTGCCAAAAAGAGCTATCCTTATTATCAAAGTCGCTGAAGATTTTAAGGGCCGCAGATATAATGAAGCCGCACAATTAGATATTGTTCTAGGCGTTTCCAGTACTTAAAAGGTAATATGCAAAACTAATTGGACTATTAGGATGTAAATAGCCCCTTAGTATTCTATTGGCTTCATTCGCAATAGCGTAAGTAAAATCAAATTTAGGGGGGTGAGGAAAAAAGAACTTTAGTAATCAGGTAGTAAACTTACATTATCCAGAAAGGAAGGAAAGATTATGAAATCAGAACAGGAGTACAGAGATAGCATTAGAGCTATGAAACCCGTCGTTTACGCATTTGGCGAAAAAGTTGAGCAGGTTGTAGATCATCCAGCATTTGCTCCTACTTTTAATTCTATTGCCCTAACCTATAAGATGGCTAAAAAAACAGAAAACGAAACTTTAATGACGGTTAAATCGCCTTTTACTGGTAAGCCGATCAATCGTTTCCTACACATTTGCCAGTCGCCCGAGGAGTTGATTAAGAGAGCTGAACTGAGTAAATTCCTTACTCCATTTCACGGCGCATGCGTAGGTGCTCGCTGTGTTGGTACAGCGGCCCTTAATACACTGTATATGATTACAGGTGATATTGATAAAAAATATGGTACTGAATATCACGATAGATTCCTTAATTTTTTGAAATATGTACAAGAAGAAGACTTGGTAACCAGTGGTATGGTAACTGACGCCAAAGGGGATAGGTCGTTAAGTCCCAGTCAACAAGCCGATCCTGATGTCTACCTGCATGTGGTAGAAAAACGGGAAGACGGAATCGTGGTTAGAGGAGCCAAAGCTCATCAATCCGGTGCTGCCCTAGCTCATTTTAATGTGGTAGTTCCGACTACATCCATGAAAGAAAATGAAAAGGAATTCGCTGTAGCTTTTGCGGTACCCCCAAATGCCCCTGGGATTGTTCATGTTGCCGAAGGACCTGCGCCTAATGCCCGCCGATTATATGACACCGATGAAATGGATTTCGGTAATGCTGAGTATGGTGTGCATGGTTCAACTCTCGTAGTATTTAACGATGTATTTATTCCCAATGAAATGGTGTTTATGTGCGGTGAAAACGAATTTGCCGGTGTGATGGCAGCTGTTTTTGGCACCTTCCAGCGTCTGGCAACGGCTAGTTGTAAGTCCGGACATTGCGATTTGACCTATGGTGCAGCGGCCGTGGCAGCAGACTATAACGGCATCGACAAAATAAGTCACATTAAGGACAAAATCGTGGAAATGTCATTCCAGTCAGCATTAGCTTATGGTACCGCTATTGCTTCAGCTTATAAAGCTAAAGCTCATCCATCTGGTGGCTATATTCCTGATGACCTACTCGTTAATGCTGCCAAACTTCAGGCAGTTGATGCAGTATGGAACGCATCAAAATTAGCAACTGAAATCGTTGGTGGCATTGTTTCTACAGCCCCGACGCAAAAAGATTTTGACAACCCGGAAATTTCAAAATATGTTGATAAATACTTTAAAGGCAAAGCCGATGTTTCCACGGAGGATCGGGTGCGCATTACCCGCTTAATTGAGTACCTCTGTGGACAGGGCTCCATTGTTCCCACTGAAACATCCCATGGTGGCGGACCGGCTGCAGTTCAGAGATTAGGAATGCGCATGAACAACAACCTTAATTACTTAAAGGGAAGCGCTATGAGAATGGCTGGTATAAAGAAGTAGGAACAACTACGCCATTATACCTGGTTCTCCTGACGGAGAGCCAGGAAGTCTTTATTATACCCGGATAAGATAGTAATAATGAAGCTAAAAATAGGGGTCTTGATCATTAGATCGTTAACCCTCTAGTTGAGTATGCTCTATTTCCTAAGAAAGGCGGAGTGTTTATGAAAAGTAAGGTAACGTCTCTCGATCAGGTAATTGATAGAATTCATGATGGTGCAACCATCATGATTGGTGGATTCTTTGCGGTGGGAGTACCCCTCAAATGTATCGAGAAACTAGTTGAAAAAGGAGTAAAGGATCTTACCCTTATTGCTATTGCCAACGCGAACCCCGGTGGTGGATTCGAAACGGCTTTGTTGTTTGAGAACCATCAGGTAAAAAAGTTTATCACCTCCCATACTGGAACTAACCCTTTGGCGATCGAACAATACAAGAATGGAGAAATTGATATAGAGTATTACCCAATGGGTAACTGGATTGAAAAAATACGAGCTGGAGGAGCTGGCCTGGGTGGAATCCTTACTCCTACAGGGGTTGGAACCTTTACGGAGAAAGGTAAACAGAAATTTATTATTAATGGTAGAGACTATTTTTTAGAAGAGCCTATTAGGGCAGAATATGCTTTTATTAAGGGCCACCGAGCAGACACTATGGGTAATATAGAATACCGCGGAGTATCAATCAACTGCAATCCGATTATGGCAACAGCAGCCGACTATGTTGTCACTGAAGTCGATGAAATCGTTAATGTTGGTGAAATAGAACCCATCCGGGTTGGAACTCCCGGTATTTTTGTCGACGCTGTAGTTCAAGGCTATAGTTATCAAGAACATCAGGAAATTTATGAGAAGTTCTGGGTACGTAGCGGAATGCTAAAAGCTTAATTGTAATTGAATTGTAAGGAGGCAAGAAGTATGAATTTCAGGGAAATGATCGCGCGGCGGGCCGCACTTGAACTTAACGATGGCGAAGTCGTAAACCTGGGGTTTGGTATCCCTACTGCTGTGCCCAATTACATCCCCGATGGTGTGGAAGTGATACTACAAACTGAGAATGGTTGTCTGCTTTTTGGCCCGACACCGGAATTAGGTCAGCAAGACGCCGATGTTGGAAATGCCGGGGGTCAGCCAATTACGTTACTACCCGGAGCATCCATATTTGATTCGGCTACTTCTTTTTGCATCATAAGAGGGGGGCATGTTGACGCCACCTGTTTGGGTGCTTTAGAAGTTGATCAGGCGGGCAACATTGCCAATTGGGCTAGGCCTATTGCTCCTGGTCGATATCAACCCGGGCCGGGTGGCGCTATGGATTTGGTTACTGGTGCTCGTAAAGTAGTTGCGATGCTCCAGCATGTTGATAAAAATGGAAATTCCAAAGTTAAGAAATGTTGCTCCCTTCCACTCACCGGCGCAAGCGTTCTCGATGTGATCATAACGGACAAGGCAGTTTTTGATGTTACACCTAACGGTCTTGTTCTTAAAGAAATCATTGCCGGAATGACCGCGGAAGATATTGAAAAGATTACCGAAGCTGAATTCACCGTTGCTCCCGATGTATGCGAATACCGACTATAGTAATACAGGGAAGCATTTTGTCCAAGAAAAATACAATGAAACAATAACCCGTCTAGTCAAGAACGGTGGATGGTTCGCCGTTCTTGATGGACAAGGTTGATTAGTTTAAGTTTAAACCCAGCTATACACTAGCTGAATTAATGTAATGCGCCCTTTTTTAAAGCTTTGTAAGAAAGTTTAACATCTCTAATTGAAAAATTAAAGAGAAAAAAATGAAAATAAGGAGAGGATTTTAATGTCAGAATCGAAAGAATGGGCAAATCCAGCCCCCGCAGGTCTCGTAGCATTAGCTGTTGCTTGTTTCATTTTTTATGCAATCTTATCAGGTACGGTAAAACCAGGTGCTATGCCACTGTTAGGTTGTTGGTTAATAGGCGGTTTTGTGGTTCAATTGATTACAGGGTTACTGGAACTTAAAGAAGGAGCCTTAACCGGTGGTAATGTATTTCTATTCTTTTCCGCCTTTTTTATGCTTGTAGGTGGCATGGAAATGTTTGTCAAGTTCTTTGCGGGAATCTACCAATGGCAAATTGACACAACCATTGATGGCTGGGCATGGTTGGTATTGTTTATTATCCTCATATTTTATTCTTTTGCATATTTCAAACAATCAGCCTTTGTTATGAATCTCCTTTTAATCTTCTTAGATATTGGAGTTTTCTTTGTCACATTTATCGATATTGGTTGGATGAATCCCGCTTTTAAGCCTTTTGCAGCTTATGCATTATTGATAACTGGAGTATGTGGCATTTATATGTCTAGTGCAATCATTTTGAATGCGGCTTTTGGAAAAACTATTCTACCCGTTGGGAAACCTATAATAAAATAACCACTTTCTCCTTTTTAAGGGGGTACCTTGAACGAGGTTTTCAAGGCCCCCTCTCTCCCCCTTAAAAGATTAGAAGGTTAACAAAAAAGACTTTTACTCAAGAGTGATTAGTCGGTCATATTTCATTTATCTTAAGACCGGTTTTAAAAGGGGTATTATCAATTATGAATATAAAAGTAACAAAACATGCCATAAGAAGATATCGAGAGAGGTTGTTTGATTTTTCTTCCTCTAATGAACAGGTGGCCAAAATTCTCCAGAATATTTCCACGATGGGGAAAATGATTCAGCCTAAACCAAATTTTGCTGAAAACTGCTTTGAAATTAAGTACAAAGGGATCTCGATAGTGATAATTGAAGAACTCGATACCCGAGTCATAATTACCTGTTTAGGAGAGGACAGCTACCGAAAGTGGATCAAAACAGAGGGGGTTCGTTTAAAAATCAGCCAAAGAATCCTATTTATAGCCTAGATACTGATTTTGCTTATCTTATTGAGAATGTCTTTTGGAAGATTCGTTCGTTAGGAAAAATTGCTAATCAGAACTTAATAATACGGGATATGATTCCGTATTATTTCACTCACCCCCCACTAGTGATGCTCCACAGGACTGTGATGGTTTCTGTGGGCAACTCTTTTTCTTGATAAGTAAAAAAGACCCTCCCGGATAATAAAAGACCCGCAAACTAACATTTAAGCTATTTTTGCCTGTGTTCCGTATAGTTTAATATTAAACTGTAATTACCGTACCGTCTCTAAAAATAAACTGGATGTTATCAGCACCATAAACTATTACTTTATCAATGGCTGCTAACCATAATCTTTCATCAAAATCATCGACTAGAAGCGGTCGGGTTTCGATTTCCCGAATAAACCTTTCCAGTGTCAATGATTTGTTTTGACGGTTTCGCTGCTTATCCTCCAGTTCGGCAACCCGCTCTGTTGCTATCCGGTGACGCTCCATGTATCCCTGGTGCCGTTCGTTAAATTCATCCTGATTAACCGAAAAGCGGGCATTATCATAAATGGATTTTCTCGTGAGTTCGGAAACAATCTCAATTTCGCGGTGCAGTTCCTTAAGTTCCGTATCAATTGCTGAACAGTCGCATAAGACTTCTTGGGCTAGCTGGCAGTTGGCGAGCAGCTCATCCCGACCACCCATTAATATATTAAATGCCGTCAGAAACCGCTGCTTAACTTCATCTTCTGTGAGATGGGGTGTTAGACAAGGTTTATCGTTTTTGTACTTCTCATTACACCGCCATACCGTGCGCCGGTATTTAGTATTTGAACCCCAGACCTTGGAGCCGTAAAAACCACCACACTCTCCGCAGATGATTTTTGCAGCGAACGGGCTGTGGCAGCTAATTGGTCTGCCAAGCTTTTTACGCCGTTTCATCTCAATCTGCACCATGTCGAATTCGTCAGGCTCAATAATGGCGGGATGGCTGTTTTGTACATAGTATTGCGGCACCTCGCCCTCGTTTAATTTGGTGGTCTTGGTAAGAAAATCCACCGTGAAGCGTTTTTGCAGAAGTGCGTCACCCTTATATTTTTCATTGGTCAGAATGCTTATTACTGTAGCCACTTGCCAGGTTTTCTTACCGCATGGCGAGAGGATACCCTGATTGACAAGATGCTTAGCGATGGCTGATGGCGTTTTACCCTCAAGAAACATCCTGTAAATCAGTCTCACTGTTTCCGCTTCCTTTTCTACGATTTTGGGCGACCCATCCTCGCCCTTTTCATAGCCAAGGAAGTGGGGGTAAGGCATGCTGACTTTACCATCAGCCATACGCTTACGTTGGCCCCAGGTTACATTTTCGGAAATTGAACGGCTTTCCTCTTGCGCCAAACTGGACATAATGGTGATAAGCAACTCACCCTTGCTGTCCAGCGTGTAAATATTCTCCTTCTCAAAATAGACCTCAACATCTTTTTCCTTTAACTTGCGCACCGTAACCAGAGAATCAACCGTGTTTCTCGCAAAGCGGCTGACTGACTTGGTGATTATTAAATCCATCATCCCATCCAGGGCATCTGCAACCATTTGTTTGAACCCATCGCGTTTTTTGGTGTTGGTAGCGCTGATGCCTTCATCGGTGTAGATTCCGGCAAAAACCCAATCAGCACGTTCGTTAATGTATTTCGTATAGTAGTCTACCTGGGCTTCATAGCTGGTAAGCTGTTCCTCAGAATCTGTTGAAACGCGGGCGTATGCGGCTACTCTTTTTCTTGCTACCCCAGGCGTTTCCGGTACAAGACGGTTTATGGTTGGTGGTATGACAGTAACGGCTCGGGCGGGCTTCACTTCAAATCCCCCCTTTGGTATGCAAGCGCCCTTTCCCGCGCCTGCTGTTTCTTTTCATCGTCCCAGCTCGATTTGCGCGACCGGTCTTGCCAGAGGGCTTCAACTTCACGACCATCCTGAAATATATAGATGACCTTGCTGGCTTCCGGCACCCGCATCTGTTTAATCTGTGCCTTGAAAACCTCCTCGTCGAATTCCGCTAGGCCCAGCACTTCAGCGGTCATCGAAAATAAGATTGGCTCCGGAATCTGTTTAGCTGGACAGGCGTTTTTGCCGGATTGGACGAAGGTAGCACAGTTCCACGCTGCATGCCCCTTGTAGGTTACCCGTCGGTAGTTTTTTCCGCAGCGGGGGCAGAGGATTAAACCGGAAAACGGGTAATTGTTGGCCGGGTTTTCCTTCACATTTCTGTTCTCCCGGCGTTCAGCCATTATTTCCTGCGCCTTTTGAAATGTTAGAGGATCAATGATTGGCTCATGGGTTCCTTCAACATAGTACTTTGGCAGGGTTCCCCCGTTATAAACCAGCTTTTTTGACAAATGGTCAGCAACATACTTTTTCTGAAGCAGTGCGTTACCAGAATACTTTTCGTTATTAAGGATGGCCAGAACCCGTTTTGCTGTCCACTGTCTGCCGCGATAGGTTAACGCACCCGTTTCCCGCAGCTTGCCAGCAATCCGATCGCACCCCAGGCCGTTTATGTAATAAGTATAGATCTTTCGAACGATTTCAGCCTGTTCCTGATCGATTTCAATTTGACCATTGTTGATTCGGTACCCGTACATGAAACGCATGTTTACGATCTCACCTTGCTGAAAACGCTTGCGAATCCGCCATTTGCAGTTCTCACTAACCGAGCGGCTTTCTTCCTGGGCATAGGATGCCAGGATGGTCAACATTAGTTCACCGTCCCCGTTCATGGAGTGAATATTCTGTTCCTCAAAATACACGTCAACACCAAGCATTTTCAGTTTCCGCACGGTTTCCAGGAGTGTTACCGTGTTGCGGGCAAAACGTGATATAGATTTTGTAATGACCATGTCAATCTGGCCAACCTTGCAGTCGGCAATCAGACGCTGAAACTCCGGGCGAGCGTCTTTGGTTCCTGTCAGTGCCTCGTCGGCGTATACACCAGCGTATTCCCAATCCGGGCGTTGCTGAATGAGGTTGCTGTAATAGCTGACTTGGGCCGCTAGAGATTGTAACATCGCATCTTTTCCGGATGAAACACGTGCATATGCGGCAACCCGTAATCTCATCGGGAGCGGGAGCACCGAAGGTGATATCTTCGTAACTATTCTATCCATAATGACCTCCTTTCGCTATAACATATTCGCTCGAAACGCCCATATTATCAAGCGTTTTGGCGATATATACTGCGTTTAGAAAGCCCATATTTTTCAGCGATAGATGTCTCAATTTTTATCAGTTCATCTTCACTTATAATTCCTGCTGCAAGCCATTTTTTAAATACCGCTATCGTGGCTGTATAGTAGATAACTGCTAACGCCTTACTCATACCGCACCACCTTTGACCTGCCGTAGCAGGCTCGAGAGCAGTATTTACGGTTCTTATTTCCATAGCTTTCAAACTCACGACCACATACAGGGCAGGTAAAAGTATAGATGGCTTTCCGGTTGACGGCTTCCGGATGGTCGTTCCACCAGGCCATGCGGCATTTATCCGAACAGAACCGTTTAGGCTTCACACCAGCGGTCTGAGCAAGAGGTGTTCCGCACTGTCGGCAGAATATCCCTTCCTTCTGAACACCGGTTCCAGTATAAGCACTACCAAGGTTGTTCCTGCGACAGAATGACTTCACTGTGTTTTCCGAAATACCGAGAGCCTTCGATATTCTTGAATAGCTAAAGCCTTGCCGGCGCATTTTAATGATTTGCTCTTTTTGCTGTTTCGTCATTGTGATACCTCCTCCGAAGGCAAACCTCAAAAAGCCTTCGGTATAAGCCACAGGCGGAAGAAGAATCGGACGGTATCAAAAATAAAAACACCCTAATACCTCCCACTGATATGCAAAAAATCAGCGGAACTCGCCCCCCCAAAAAAGAAACAGCCCGCAGAGCGTGTTGATTTGCTCCACGGGCGAGTCTTGGGTTATGGTGCTAAGATTTCTGGGGTGAGATGTATTCTGCCATTCTTTCAATTAGTAATCCGGCATATTCGCCCTTTACAACCTTGCCTGACCGGGCATTTTTCTGCCAGTAGTCCGGGGAATTGATTATACCTTTACTGATCAGCAGGTCCAGCGCTTCTGTTAGATCATCCTTTTCACACTCTGTTTCTTCAATATATTTAATTCCTAAATGGGATAATATCGCCTTTGATATCCCTGTAACAATAGCTTTCTTGTGAATATCAAACAAGACATTATCCTGGCTGTTATCGATAAATCCTATCTCAATTAAAACCGCCGGTGCTTTGGTTTTTCTTAAAACATGAAAGTTACCGGTTTTAACTCCACGATCTTTAAAGCCAGCTTCTACTAATGCTTTTTGTATTTTTGTTGCTAAACTTATAGTCTTTTCTGATGCATTCATATAAGTATAGGTTTCAGCACCTGTGCCTGTTTCCGGTTTAAATGCATTCCTGTGAAATGATATAAAGTAATTATAATTTTGCTGATTGGCAAAAGCACTTCTTTGAGTTAGACCCACAGTCACATCAGCGGTTCGAGTTTCATCAACGTTAATACCATGCCTTCTAATTTCTTCAGCTACTTCCCGACCCAGGCTCAGTACGTCTGCCGCTTCCTTACGTCCGTTATATACTGCCCCCGGATCAGTCCCGCCATGGCCATAATCAAAACACAGCTTAATCATGGGCAGAATCCTCCTTGCTCAGTTGGGCTAAAACAGCCTTTAATTTCTCAGGTATGGGCAGGCCAATCTTAGCGGTGTTTTCCAGAATACTGATACCTTCATTGGATAAGTAGAAGAAAATAACTGCTGTTCGTATAGCCCCGCCGCTTTTAATAAACTCCGTATCAATAACATTGGCCACAGCCACCAGCATAAATATTAATATCTTCTTCATAATGCCCGTAGCACCAACTTCACTGGAAAGTTGTTTTTCTGCAATAGCTACCATGACTCCAGTTAGGTAGTCGATTATGACAAAAGCCAGTAGAGCAAAGAGAAACCCATCCCATCCTCCCAACAACCAGCCTAAATAACCGCCTATGGCAGTTGTAACGATTTGAATTGCATTAATAATGTCTTTCATAATAAACCCCCTTTTATTTCGTTAAATAAAAAAAAGCCTTTCGGCTTTTGACAAAATAATTAAATTCTAAATTCCCCTGAGTTAAGCCAGTTTACGCCACCATTCACAAGATGCAAACCCGCCATATGTGTTATTGGTTGAGATAGAACCCATAAAACCAATTCTATCCGGTGCGCTCAGCCAGGATGATACATTGACATCAGATTTAAATTTTATCCACGATTTGCCGTCATGTGATACAAAGAAATCATACTGAGTTGCAGATTTCCTCTGCAATTTCAAATAAATCCAATTGCCTGTCGGCCATCCGGCTATAGCGGTAAAGCCTTCTTCCGAGGCCCAGGATGTAGGACTGTTCCACTTCTTCCAACAAGCACCACGTCCATCCAGTCCAAATGACATGGCACGTCCACTACTTGAATCCCTTAGAAACAACGAAGTTTCATAGTAATTTATTTGTTGCGATAGCATCCTTAATTTAGCCGCATAAATCCAGGTAGTATCTGCAGTAAGAGACTGTTCTATACCAGTGAATTGTACGGTATCGCTGGTTGATAAAGATATTGTTCCTGATTTATACTGCTCCAAATAGGTTTGTCCCACCTGATTTACCCATTCCCAATTCGCAGGGAATTCGGTCGATCCATCATTGGCAAATTCATAATCATATTCTGAAGGACTGCCAGGCACGTCATCCGGCGAAGGATAAGCAGACCCTCCGCCTTCCCCACTGGCTCCAATAGTAATAACCTTGGTTTCATCATTTTGGGTTAAGGCTACATTACTGCCCGCAGCCAGGGTTACCTCTCCTGTTAGAACATTGGCACCCGATTTCTTTAGACCACTCACTCTGGGTAAGAAATCGTGAGGACTGTTCGCATGTCGGGCTTCGTTTAGATACTGGGGATGATCATCTTGATCTAAGCCAAGAATCAGTCCATGGGTATGGTTATGGCTTATACCCACCGGGCTTTCTGTAGCTGGATTAGATAAAACGCTGTCACTAGTGTACATGGATATGCGTTCAACTAGCTGTGCCAGCCTGATATCATGTTCCAGCATAATATTGTTTAGTTCCAGCACATAGGTTATTAATCCGGTTTCATTATCTTCCTCGCAGGTTATGCCTTTCACCCGAACCTTACCATCAAACCCGGCAATATCACTCCCTTCTGGTGGAATATACCAGCCTATCCAATCCCCAGGTATAAATGTTTCAAAAGGCTTAAGCTTATTGCCAGTAGAGTCAATATACTTAATTACCGTCCCCTGTATACCCCAGCTAACCATTGCTGCGCTTCTTAGAAACATCTGGCCGTAATCCTGCAGCCTGGCCCAGTCGTTAGGGATATTTCTTGCCTGCAGATAACCTTCCCTTCGTCCCCAGTCCGTCTGGCTGGTGGGATGCGAGGTTTCTATTAAGCTTCCGCCTTCCCCTTCTACCAGCAGAGCATTGGTTACTTTGGTGCTGTCACTTTGATTCTGGTGCTCTAAAATAGCCTGGCCTGGCCGGTATTTTACAGTGTCATATTTATCGGTTCCTTTTGATTTATAGAGTTTAAGATGCAGGCTGGACGTCATCTCAAAATCAAACAGTCCCATCCCGTCACTCAGCTTGTTTGCTACTTTGGAAAGCGGTGTTCCGGCATGAAAGGATATGTTAGTCATATCCTCAAAGGGATTACCCAAAGAATCGGTATCTGCAGTCCAATCTAATACTACACCGGGCAGGCAACCTCTTTGCTGGGCTTCCAACACAAGCTGCTTAAATATTGCAGCTCCATGAACATTGCTCCAGGATCTTTCCAGAGACGATGGATATGGCATTCCTTCCGGATATACTACCGCCCGTTCCAAAAGTGCCAGAACCCCTCTGCCGCTAACTTCAATCATCTGCTGCTCATTGTCATCTACATAAGCAGGCTTTCTGGACTCAATGATCCACTTAAACAGGTCAATCCCATCCAGTCTGCACAGTATCAGATTTTCATCAGCTATGTATTCCCGGTTGCCTCCTTTCACATCATATCTGCTGATACTAAATTTACCGCTGCCCGCGTTATTTAATAGAACCTGAAACGATTTATTTTTTGCGCCCTCAAGCTGGCAAAGGATGGTATTAGGGTTATTCTTATCGCAGACAAATAGCTCTATGCCAATATCATCAGCTGATTCTGCCTCATATACCTCAAGACCGATAATATTGCTGTACCTTACTCCAGGTGGATCTGGAACAGTTAGTGCTACCTTTACCGCACCGCTTTCAGCATCATTAGGAATTTGAATAATAATCTGCTGCCAGCTCCATGCGATTAAATTGCAGAGTTGTTCCCCTAAATAGACCGACCCGCCATATCCTCTGGCTGCCCTGTCAATATTATCCGGATCTGCTTCAGCTTTGGCTCCAAAGCCGCTGCCGTATATAGTAATGACACTTCCTTTAGCTGCCCTGGTAGTAGATAGTCTCTCTATAGTTGGAAAGGGTGGATCATCAGTGATGTTTTCATAATCGTAAAGGGCTCTTTTATTGCTCCAATCCGGGCCATATTTGGCTATGTTCTCATATAAATAAATGATTCGTTTATTAGGCCAGTCAGGCCCATACTTAGCCACATTCTCTATGCTGTATAGACAGCGTTTTAAGATATGAGTTATGGTAAAGGAACGCGTATTTGATATACTAGTACCGCTGTCATTAGTGGCCTGCACCCTCCAATACCAGGTGCCATCGAAAAGGGTAACAGCCATTCTGCAGGTAGTTCCTGAGCTAACATTATAAAAGGTGCTGCTTCTCTTGTTCTCACTGTCGAAGGTGTTAACGGTATCTACCTCGATAACTACAGTTGATGCCACCAGGTTGTCCTCTGTATCCGTATAAGTAGCATCAAAATGCAGCTGCAGTACATTAGCTTCATAAAGATCATCAGGTGAAACTAGATTTATTCCAGGTAATCCCATCTACTTCACCTGCCTAAGTCCAGCTTCCGACTGTAGCAATAATCCTTGCTGCTTTTGGCCCTAAAGTTAAGAGAGGTGGTGCAAGTGCATTCCTTATGTACACTGTGCTGCTCAGACTGTTTGGGCCTATGCTGGCGATGTCTAAGACGCTTTGCCAGGGACCGTCCTGTGACCAGGCCAGCATGAAGTCATCATGGTTTAATTGCAGGTTGACATTATTGGCTATTTTTTCAGTACTGGCATTTTTGACCTTAATAGATGTGATCTGGGTTGTACCCTCAGGCCTGTCCTCCCAGTCTATTAATGAGGTCAATTCATTTCCTGAGGTATCGCAAAACACGATATCATCTACCTGTTCTCCAGCTGCTTTCCTGCCGTATATATGAATACCACAAAGTTTAACCGTTGAGTTATATGACGAGGTTCTTATCCCAAAGCGCAATGCTTTTATCGGGCTTGAAAAGGACACGGTAAATATTTTATCTCTCCAATTGTCCAGATTGGCACTTGGGGTTGGATAAGAATAGACTGCTGTTTCCCAGCTGCCATCCATACCGTTGGTAGTATCTACGGAGCCTTGTATAACTCTTTCATCCAGACCACTTATTCCACTGGCTGGATATTGCACCCCAATCTTGTTTATCTCTCTGAGCTCGGGGAAAAAGAACCAGAATCCAAACCCCGGTTTATTGTCGGTGGCACCCCATGTCTGCGCCCGGTCCTCTCGGTTTAGGTTTTGTTTGCTTTGCCCATCTAACCAGCTGCTAACGCCATTTCCAAATATAGTGGCTAAATCAACCCAGGATTGATAGCGATAGCCCACTTCTGTCCCATCTATGTCAAATGGAATTCTATGTTCTAGTATTGCTGGGTACATCCTTTCACCTCATCTCCTAAAAATATGCCGGGTAATATTCAAGCTTGATACTTCCATCTGCTGTCCCATCACAGCTAAGACGTAACTGGTTATATCCGGATTCAAGTATTAACCAGTATGCATCTCCTCCATGCTTTATGGCTGATAGCATATTGGAGCCGCCTTTTTCACAGCTAAAATCCCCGCTATCAATTACAACGCTTTCTCCGCCACTGATAATTCCTTGATATTGAACCCACACTCCACTATCCAGGCATTCCAGCTTGGGATACTCCAGGGGTCCGGTTAAAGTTATGATTGCACTGGTTACCAGGGCAGTACCGGGATTATGATGGTTCCATTCGTATAAATCGGTATTTATCGTTTTCGTCTCCTGGGTTTTCAGAACACCATAAAAACAAGGCTCGGCCAGAAGGAACTCTACAGTAAACAAAGCGTAACCAGCCTGCTTTTTAACAAAACTGACCGGAGCATATATCTCTGCCAGGGCTTCTCTTTCAGTACCATCAGGAAGTATTCTTTTTAGGGTTTGCTGGCCCCGTATACCAAAGACACTGCTTAAAAACTCAATGTTTTGATATAGGGTCTGTGCTTGACTCAGGCCGCTGGGGATCTTTCCGGTTAGAAAATCTACTCCTCTTACCCACATGGCCAGCATAATAATTCTTTCTTCATAGCGCTTTTTAATCCAGCGCCTTCCGTTCTGAAAAGGCACTTGAATATTACTTCCTCTGAGCCCCGGTTTTCCTATGCCATCCGGAATTCCAATCACTGACCAGGCTTTAGTATTAAGTTCTACCCCGCCAAATTGCCAGGTTTGACCTTCCATGTATTGTTCACCTCCTTAAAGAAGTCCATAGGACTGCCTTAGAAGTACCCGGCGGGTGCTGTCTGCCGATGCCTCCTGCTTGGGATTATTAATGGTTATGTCATAGTTGTTAGTTACGCTGCCACCTGGTAAGGATGTCTCTGTACCGTCTTTTTTTATCCCCGCCTTTATAAGGGCTCTGGCTATAATTTCATCCAGTTTGTCTACCGGCACTACTGCTTCGGGTCCTGACTCACCTATCCCAATGATGCTGGGGCTGGTGAATATACCTCCGCTGGCATACCAGTTGACAGCTAACTTGGGTACCTCTGGCGGACTTAAGCTAAAGCTGCCGGTCAGCTTAAAATGCGGCAGCTTGATTTTAGGTATATTAATTTCCGGGAGCTTTAGGTTGGCAAAAAAGTTATATATGGCATCCACTACAGTTTTGACCGTATTTTTGGCAGCATTGATAGGTGTTTCAATAGCATTTTTTATTCCCTGCCAAATAGTACCCGTCACATTTTTGACTGTATTCCAAACCCCGGTTACGGTGTTTTTAATAAGATTTAGGACAAGAGAAATAACGCCTTGAATTAACTCCAGTGCGCCGCCTATTATGTTTTTGATTCCATTCCATAAGTCTTGAGTTAGACTCTTAATACCTTCCCAGACTCCCTGCCAGTCTCCTTTGATCAGGCTGGCAACGATCTTTATTATGTTTTTTATAACATTCAATACTGTAGATATAACGGAAGCTATGATTTTAAATGCAGCTGAAATAACTGCGACTATATCGTCTCCATACTTTTTCCATATAGCGCTGGCAACAGCAACAAAAGCCTGAATAAGGGTCTTGATCGCTTCAAATACCCCGTTCATAACTGCTTTTATTTGATTCCATACAGCAATTACGCTTTCTCTAAATTCTTCATTATTCTTAAAGAGCATGACAAAAATCGCAATAAATCCGGCTACGGCGGCTATGACTATTCCTATCGGGCCAGTTATTACTGCCAAAGCAGAGCCTAATGCAGCAGATACTCCTCCTGCTGCAGCTATAGCACCCGAAACAGCTGCAAAGGCTGATGATAGGCTTCCGGCAACAGCTACTATTTTTCCTATAACCATAACAACAGGTCCAATAGCTGCGGCAAATATGGCTATTTTAACAATTAGATTCTGCTGCTCTTTGGAAAGCCCCTGAAATTTATCCAATAAAGGTTTTATGATAGCTATCAGTTGTTCCAGAACGGGTATTAATATTTGTCCAAACTGTATACCTATTTGCTGGGCTTGCTCCTTCATAATCCTCAGTTTGTTGGTGGGGCTGTCCATGGTTCTGGCCAGGTCCCCCTGGGCATTCTTGGTGGCTTCCATGATAGCCCCGTAGCGAGCTTGCACTTTTTGGGCTTCAGTCAATTGCTCCCCCTGCTTGGCGATGCCATGGGTATATGCATAAGTCTTGATGGTGGTATCATTAACCAGGATGCCCAAGGCTTTTAATGGTTCAGCTTCACCGGAGATACCAGATTTTAATTTATCGAAGGCTTCCTCTGGTTTTAGGTTGTAAAAGGAGGCCATATCATAGGAGAGCTGGGTTAAGCCTTCGGACATCTGCAAGGATTCATCCGTTGCCAGTCCCATGGAGGTGAGCATGGCATTATATGTAGCCATATTGTTTCTGACATTGTACGCATTAAGCCCCAGGGCTTTAGAGGTTTCTTCTGACCACTTCCTGGCTTCCCCGGCTATAGAACCCATGGCCACTTCGAAAAGGTTTTCAGACTCCACCGCATCCATGGCCATCTTTGTGGCGGCAGTGCCGATACCAACCAGAGGCAGAGTAACGGCAGTCGATAGCCTGGTGCCGGCTGAGACCATCTTATCGCCTACGGCCTTCATCTTTTCCCCGGCTTTATCCATACTCTCCGACAGCTTATACCAGGCTGAGCTTTTTTCTTTTAGTTCCCGGGTGGTTGCTTGTAACTCCCGCTGCATTTTATTAAGCTCAGCGTTGGCATAGTTGAGCTTAATCTTTAGATTCTCCGTTGCTTTGGCGTCCAGGCCCTTCTTATCAACGCTTTCCTGGTAAGACCGAGCCAGGGCTTCTACCTTTTGTCTCTGCAGTTCTATTTGCCGGTTTAGAGTATCGGTTTTCAACTTAAGCCCTTCCGCAGACTTGCCAAAGTCGCCCAGCTTGGAGCTGGCGTGGGCAAACTCGCTCTGCACTATCTTCAGGCTTCTTTGTATTTTACTTATTCCTGCTTGAAAGCCTCGATCGTCGAGCCCTATCCTGGCTACCACGGTGTTGCTGCCACTGGCCATATTTATTCTCACCTCCTCTAGAACAGGATGTTGTCGATGGTGTTGTCCAAGTCCGTATCCTGAATGCCGTGAATCACTTTATATACTCTGAATAGGGCCTGTAGCTTTTTAGGGCTGCTGTTCCAGAACTGCTCCTCGGTCATTTTCAGAAGATTGGTACCCAAATAAAAAAGCCACTCCCAGTCCCATGTATCAGAACTTAAGTGGCTCTCTATTCCCCCAGGTTTTCATCCGCCTCCGGCATAGCCTGGTTTAAGGCTTCGTTAATAGCTGTCCCTAGCCTTTCCAGGTCCTTCAGCTCCAACTGTTCTCCCACCTGCTTTAAGGTTAGGGTCTCATCTTCAGTCTTTACCGCGGCATAGATTAACGCTCTTACCGCCTTCATTTTCATCTTCTGCAAATCCTCAAAGGCAGTGCTTAATTCCCCGTAGATTTCTTCCAGTTCACAAAAGGTGTTCATATTGAGCTTGAGCTCATATTCTTTAGACCCCAAGGTAAACTTGATTCCCTTATTTTTTAGCTCTGCTGCTTTCAATCAATCACCTCCAAAGAAAAAAGACCTACTGCTGTAGGCCTTTGAATTAAGTTTCTTGTTTTAAGAATCAATTGAGTTTCTGACTATAAGTCATATACTAAATCTGAAAAGGCATCATGATACTGCGTAAAAAGGTCTGTATTAAGCGTTGCTGCACCGGATTGAACCTGTTGATACATCATATCTATTTGCGGCGATAATTTATTCCAAACTTCTTTGATGTCAGCATAGTTGCTATCCAACCCCGCAATATATTCATCATAACCTGCTTTCTTTTCCATGGCTTTACTTAGTTGACTCTTGGTAAAATCAATATCGATTTCCTGGCCATAAGATCCTTTCCCATCAGCTAAATAATGACTTATTTCACAGAAACCGTCGTTCCATAAGTCTCCTGTTACATAATTATCTATCCCTGCTAATACACTTGCAGGGTCATCATCTTCTGAAATAGATCCATCTCCACCAAAAGAATCCGCTATTTCTTTTCCAGCGGTCATGAAACCAGACATCACAACGTCAAGCAATTCATCGTTTGTTTCTGCAATGTACCATGTGTCTTGCTCTTTGATGCAGTTAATTTTGATTGTAGCTTCTTTATAAGTTTCTTCAATTATCTTGGCTTGCTCCTTCATAATGCTCATAAATATCTGGTTGTTTTCTTCTTCGGTCATTTCAATACCGCTGAAGGCCAGCCCCATCATCTTTGAAAATGCCTCACCTATAGTAGCCTTTAGAAGCGGACCGCCGTTCACATATTTGCAGTCTACGGTTACGACAGCCTTGTCTCCGTCTATTTCGCTCCCGGTAATTTTATAGGTCATCTTTCCGGCGTTGGTCTTCAAATAGTCTAAGAAATATTTAGTGTAATCATCTTGCTCTTCTTCCAAAATATCATTTGTTTCCCCAATATCTTCGGTATTTGAAGGCACTATCGTCTCTGCCATTGTTTCTACATCAAAATTCTGAGATGCTTTGAGATATTTTTCGACAGTGTCTTCTGGTTTTGCTGTGCCACATCCGATAAGAGACAGCATTATAACTGTGATTACAACAATAGAAAGTAACTTCTTCATGGCGCCCCTCCCTGCTTTTTAACATCCATATAACCAACAACTAGCCAACCACAAATATTCTCCGGTTTCTTTACTATTTATTTTAATTGGTATATTTTAGTTAAGCAAGAAAATGCTGTTATTTGACAAATTTCTAAACAATAGTTGGTTCATCCGGTACGGCTGTAAACCAGGCAGCGATAATGGTTGGATCAATCCCAGTTTCATCTTCATCGGCAATGAAGCGAAAGTTTCCATCATAATCGCGGGAAAAGAAGGTGCCTTTTAATTTGGCACTCTTGGGAGCTGGTTTTTCGGCCTCAGTATCGTATTCATCTGCTGTCAGCTCGAATTTGCCTTTTAAGAGCCAGACATAACGGTACATCCCGTTATGCTTTTTAGATTTGAATCCCAAAGCCAGAGTAGGCGGGATATCTTCCTTGCTTTCAATCAGCACCCCTTTAACTACCTTGGCTCCTTGCAGTGTTGCTCTGCTGGTTAATGACAGCTGGTTCAGTTCAACCTCTACTTCCACGCTATCAAATGATGTTATCACATCCTCCACAATATCATCTGAATAGATGTTCTCCGAGTTGGTCTTGGGGGTAAGCTTCGCGCTTATAGCCCTTTCCAGTTTGCTTGGAGTCTGGTAAGTTACTGCGGTTGAATCATCTGCAGTAAGAACTGCCACATGTATGTCCTTTAAGCCTATTTGCCTTGCCATTTAATCGCCCTCCTTCGGTTCCAGATAGAAAAACCGGAGCCCTTTGTGATAGAGTCCGATATCCTTTTCGTATAAGTCGACTTCATCAAGTCTTTTGAATCCTACCCCCGCAAGTAATGTTTTCACATTATCAACCAGGGCTGTGTAATCGCTGGTTGACCATATATCTACCTGCAGGTAGTGACCGGTGAAAGCTTCTGCATCTTCTTCATACTCCTCACCCGATTGGAAGTACTCATGAAAAGTAATATAGGGGTTTTCGGGTCCGGAATGTTTCTGAAAGCTGACCGGCACCTGAAGCGGTTCCAATGTATCTATAACCAGTTTATTAATCAAGTTCTTCCAGCAGCCCCCTCTCCAATTCCTCTTTTATTAAGGCATTGATACTCCTCCTATTCTCCAAAACCGATTTCTCTGCCCAGTGCTGTGCAGGGATTTTAGAGGTACCCCATTCGGTAAACTTGCTATAGAAGAATTCAGAATTATCACCTTTGTTGGGGCCGATCTTTATAAAATCCAGGCCATCTTCCTGTTCAATATCAGATACCTGAATATTGTCTGCCATATGTCTTTTATTCTCCTGTGACCGGGGAGCCTTTTGCTCCATACTGCTTTTGACCATGGCACCAGCTTTGTTTAGAGCTTTCCTTTTAATTTCTTCACCCTTGTTGCCCAACTTGTTAACCCGATCAATCAGCTCCTGCATACCTTCAAGCTCAATCTTAGCCATCCGCTGCCACCTCCATTGCTTGAATCTCAATATAGCGGTTCTTGTATTTGATATTGTCGATGGCGGTGATGTCGTAGGTTTTTCCCTGGAACAGTATTTTCATGCTTTGGTCCAGTCCAGCCAAATAGCGCACCTTGAACTTGACCGTATTTTGCGCATTCACTTGCGCAGCGGCAAAAAACTCCCGGCCATTGGGATTTGAAACGGCCGCCCATACAGTTTTGTATTCCTGAGAAATCTCACTCTCAAAACCGTTTTCGTTTAATACCTGAGTAATCCTCAGAAAGGTGATTCGATGCTTCATCTCGCCGATGCTCATATCTACCACCCATCCCTTCGATAAGCAAATAAAAGCCGCTTCATCAGTTCGATCATCGCTTTCATATCCATAGTTTCCCGCTGCTCATAAAGGTTGCCGATTGCATAGAAAACTGCCTGTTTTACCGTTTCCGGCACTTCTGTAAATTCGGTCAGGGGAAAGCGCAAGATGTCTTGACAAAGCTCCTCAGCCGCGTTGATAAGATCGGCGATGAGCGTATTGTCCTCATTACCTTCTACCTTTAAATACAGCTTGGCTTCCTCCAATGTGACCACCAATACGCTCACCTCCTCTCACTACTCGGCTGCCATCAGCCCTGCAGCTTTAAGCTTTGCCAGGAGGGCATTGAAATCGGTTACCAGACCTGCTACGTCTGCAGCCGTACTATCTTCCTGACTGGCAGCTGTCTTGGCAGTCAGAGCATCGTTTAATACTTTTCCCTGATTAGCCGACAATGCGCTTGTAGCTGATGTTGAATCCAGGGCATCGACTACCGGAGCAGAGACAACCCCTTCCACACTTGCCCCTTCAACAATAGTCAGCTTGCCGCTGGCAGTAATCTCAAGCTCTCCGCCAATGACGGTTTTTTCTCCGCCCTGCTCGGTATAGTTTTTAACGTTGCTCATTTATGCTTCACCTACGCTTTCATCTGCAGTACTTTAATTGCTTCCGCCAGAATCAGCTTGCCGTCTACCCTTTGAGTAGCCTTAAAGCCAACCTGTCCGGTCACAGCATAAAGCTCGTTCAGTCTTTGAAACGCTCGGCCCTGTCTGTCGGTTACCCAATAGTAACTGAAATCACCAAAAGCAATGGCCTTGGCTCCTGCCGCTACCGTTGGTACATAGGTCGAGGTTTTTACCGGCCGGTTTAGAATAGTATCCGGCTGCCCGGCTTGTACCGAAGGCTGCCATAAATACTGGCCGCTGCCATCTTTAAGTTTTCTTATCAGTTTTACGGTAGCGTCATTCATGGTAAAAACAGCCTTTTTACGATAGGGCGCTTTCAGCGAATAGAACAGGTCCATAATCTCGTCTAAAGTAATGGCAGTAGCCGATGAAGTGGTTACCCCCAGCCCGGCCCCACCGGTGGCATTAAATATACCAGTTGGTTTACCGCTTCCGTCCCCAGTAAAGAAAGCTTCTTCTTCTTTGGCCCCGATTCTTCTGGCGAATTCCCGTGCAATATAGGTTTCTAAATTAAAGATACTGTCATTTAAGAGCTCCTCAGATACCTTGATCATGGTGGCCAGCTTGTAAGCCCCAATGGTGACCTGCCCAAAGGCATCGTCGGATTCGGGTATAACACCTTCTTCATCTACCCAAGACGCAGTACCCTTGCTGGCCACAACCGGGATTTTCTTATCCCCGGATGAAGTAGTGATTACCTTGGCCAGCTGGCGGAAGATATTTTCCTCTTCAAGGGCTTCAATCAAAGTCCTTTCAAACTCATCCGGCACCAGGTAGCCACCTTCGCTGTCAGTACCGATCTGCAAAGCATTCTGTACCTCGAAGCTGTTTTTGCTGCGCATGGCTTTCCAAAAAGCCTGTCCGTATTCATCACTTGCCCTGCCGGTTTTCTGTTCTCCGTTCACGCTAGGTTTGGATAAAATCGGTGTGTTCAGAGGTTTTGCCAGTTCCAGGTCAATGGCCTGCTGTCTCTCCAGTCGGTCAATCTCTCTACCCAGGCTAACAACCTCTTCTTCCATCTTTTCATAAACGGCAGTATCCTCGGCCGAGATCAAACCGTCGGTGCCCCTTTTGCTATCCAAAAACGCTTTAGCTGTCTCCCAGGCCTTAGCTCTTTTATCACGCAGTTCCAAAATCTTGCTCATTAATAACCCCTCCTTAAAGTTTCAAGAGGTCAAGCCTCTTGTCCAATGCGGCAATATCTGTTCCTGTTCTTTTCTCCTCATGTGGTAACTTGTTTAAAAGCGAGTTGACTACTGCCATTTTGCTGAAGATAGCTCCCTCGGTGGCTGGTTGCGGTTCATTATCCTTCTGAAACATGATTTGATCAGCAAAGCCCAGTTCTACAGCTTTTTTGGCATTAAACCAGCTCTCCGCATCCATAAGGTGCGACAGCTTTATTCTGGAAAGACCGGTTTTTAGTTCATAGGCATTGATGATGCTTTCTTTTACCTCATCCAACATGGCCATGGCCTTTTCCATCTCCCCGCTGTCGCCGAAAGCTATGGTCATGGGGTTGTGAATCATCATCATAGATACAGGCGACATCAACACTTCACCACCCGCCATGGCAATAACCGAGGCAGCACTAGCTGCTATGCCGTCAATCTTTACTGTGACCTTGCCCGGGTAGTCCATTAGCATGTTGTAAATCTGACTGGCACAAAAAACATCACCACCCGGGGAGTTAATCCAGATGGTGATGTCGTCTCTTTCACTCAAGAGTTCGTTTTTAAATTGTTTTGGTGTTATCTCATCACCGAACCAGGTCTCTTCCGCAATGGCTCCATCAAGATATAACGTTCGGCCTTCTTCGTTCCTGACCCAGTTCCAAAATTTCCTCTTCAAGGTTTTCCACCCCCGTTTCATTGTTGTTCTTATTGGCAAATATTCCGGCATCGGCCAACTTGGTCATATTGCCGTTAATGAGATACAGATCGCCTCCCAGTTCTTCTGGTATACGGTTTAAATTCTCCAGTTCCCGGATATCATTGGCAGACATCCAGCCATTTTGCCGGCCAACCGCATAGCCGTTCATCCTGCTCTGGTAGTCGCCCCGCAAGAGCCCGTCCACATTAAATTTTATAAAATAATCTTTCTTTTCAACCGGTAATAAGAGGGCTCTCTGCATAGCCTGCTCCCAGCGAACCACCCAAGGGTCAAGAGTATATTTCACAAACTCCAGGCTCTGCTGTTCTATATTAGAAAAGCTGGACTTCTCCAGGTCGCCAATCATGTGCGGCGGTATCCTAAAAATCCTGGCTATCTCATTGATTTGGAATTTGCGGGTCTCTAAAAACTGGGCCTGCTCAGGCGGTATGCCGATAGGCTGAAACTTCATCCCTTCTTCAAGCACTGCTACCCGGTGGGCATTGCTGCTGCCCTGGTAGACCGCGTTCCAGCTTTCTCTGATCCTAGCCGGATCTTTTACTACTCCGGGATGTTCCAGTACTCCGCCCGGACTGGCCCCATTAGAAAAGAACTTAGCCCCGTATTCCTCGGTGGCAATTGCCATGCCGATTGCGTTCTTGGCCATAGCGATAGGAGAGTAACCAATAAGGCCATCGAAGCCTAGGCCGGGAATATGCAGAACATCTTCCGGCCTTAAGATAACATATCCAGTATCCTTTCTATATTCATAGTAGAGCTGCCCGTCAGTTGTCCTGTTCACTGTCACCCGATCGGGCAGCAGAGGATATAGCGCAATTACCTTCCCCCGTCCGTCCCGGATTATCTGAGCATAAGCATTTCCCCATAATAAAAGATGACTCATCAGTGTCTCTCTGAACACAAATGAAGTCATCTCCGGGTTGGGCTCGTCATGGAGCAGATAATACAGTTGGTGGCTCGTATCCTTCTCTTTACCGCTAGCTGTGTACTTATATGTATGAAGCGGCAGGCTGGCAATAGTCTCAGCCAGTATTCTTACACAGGCATAGACCGCTGTAGTCTGCATTGCCGTTCTTTCATTGACCGTTTTACCACTTGAGGTGGTACCAAATAAAAAACTGTATGGGCTTGACCAAAAAGTATTTTTGGGGCTAGCCCTTGACTGAAAAAATCTCGCCAAAAACGGTATTCTCATTGTTCATCCTCCTAAAAATGGGCATGAAAAAAGCACCTCAAAGGAGATGCTCAATATTTATTATTCTTCCCTGAAACTAACATCAATTACACAAAACGCTATTGCAGATGCAATCATATTTTTCATACTTTTTGAAGTACCCTTTTTCAGCAAAATATTTCCGTGATATTTATTTCCTGGTATGTCCCTTCGTTCATAAGACAATAGTCCTTTAGTTTGAGGTTTCTTACACAATCTATCTAATTCACTTCTTGATAGAATTGCACCACCAATTTTAAACTGAAATTCTCCATTATCCTTCTTCTGATCGAAAATTAGGTCTAAAGCGCCTTGGTCATCTTGCCAATTAATAGAAGCCTCATCATTATCATCGTCTCTATCAGGATTCTCACCAAATTCATTAAACAATCTGGCATTAGGATAGTCATTTTCTAGGTAAGATGTATTTGGTATTCCCCTGATAAGCTCATTAGGATAACACATTATGTGTTCTCCAATATATATTTAAGTATTTTTGCAATTACTGATCGATAATCCTCTATCCCTAAATTGCCAGTAACACTGAACTCTTCTAAATTTCTATTTGTAATCATAAACCACATTGATTCTGACTCTTCTTTATCAAGAGTAAATCCAACCCGAATATCTTTAAAAATCCATTCCAAGAAAATTGAATCCTCTTCTAGTTCCATGTTCATGGGGGGAAGATAATTTGTTATAGTCTGTATTTTACTTAAAATTTCTGTAAATACGTTAATGAGTATAAGAAGTCTACGTTTTAAATCTCTATTAGTTATTCTGTTAACCTCAGGTATAACTTTAACAAATATGTCCGTGCCTTTCGATAAAGAGCTTAAATACAAACCATTATTCACCGGATTAATCCATTGGTTGTTGTATATAATTTTTCTATACCCTTGTGAGGATGTTGAATCCTGACTAATTACATTGTTAAATCTATACTTATTCTCTTTCATATTTTCACCGGCTCCAGACTTTTATGGAGTAGATCTGTGATCGAATATCTAATTAACCTGCTTGATCTATCATGTAAATAATTTAATCTTGGAAAAGCTTCTTCCACCTTAGTTTTTTGGTTGGTAAATACATCAGTGTCCATTAAAAAACATGTTTCGTTGTTGTCTATTCTTTTAATAAGACTATTAGTTATCCGAATAATACTGGACTTATCTTCACTTTCGATTTCACTGACACTTTTATATTCTCGTACACTTGATGATACCTCACTTCCCAATAGTCCTAAGAAATAAGGTTGAATCAAATCACTCCAATCATGCCCCTCTAATCCAATTTTCGATCTGCAAAATATATCAACATACCGTAATCCTATTCTAGTAAAATGAATCGGTTCATATACTTTGATTATGGAAAGTAATGGTGTCTTGAATTTATCTAAAAATTCTTCCCACGTAGAATAATTAGTTGTACTAATTGAAATAAACGTTCGCGTCAAATTAATTGTCCAGTCAGATTCTTCTGATTTAAATTCGTGATTCTTGTTTGATGAAACCTTTGTAACTGGGTTTACAATTTGATCGGGTGAATTAATATTGAGTGCCGTACTTATCTCTTGCTGAAATTCGATCTTCTCATCATAATATGGAAATTCATTCCTAATTAAGCTTTGAAATTCTGATGGGGTTTCCGAATCAATAGCTAAAATAGGCGGAAACCTTAATTGACAAATTACGTTTTCCAAAGGAGTATTATTGTACTTTACTCTTTCAACTGGTGGAAAAGGCATTATGAGCACCCCACAATTGTATTTTACATTTTTATTTTAGTTTATTATTATAACATAGAAAATAGTTCCTGTCTTTCAATAACTATAATATCAATATCCCCCTCCCATCGTATACACTGTTTCTATTCTCATTCCTTAAAGCCCTATCAAGCGCCATGATTGTTGCCACCGCTCCATCAATCCGCTCGGTTGATTTCTCCTTGTCCGGCTTGATGTTCCCAGCAGGATCTGTTCTTATAAAAATATTGTCCATCATCCAGCGCAGAACCGGCTGCCCGCCATGAGCAATCTTTTCTTCCAGAGTTAACTTCATCAGTTCCTTGGTTGGTGGCGACATATCCTTGAAACCCTGGCCAAACGGTACCACTGTAAAACCAAGTCCCTCCAAGTTCTGGGTCATCTGCACTGCTCCCCAGCGGTCAAAGGCAATTTCCCGTATGTTGTACTGGGTGCCAAGTTCCTCAATAAAGCTTTCAATGAATCCGTAATGCACTACATTACCTTTTGTTGTTTTTAGAAATCCCTGCTTCTTCCACAGGTCATAGTTAACGTGATCACGCCGCACCCGCAGGTCGAGGTTTTCTTCCGGTATCCAGAAGAAGGGAAGAACATGATACTTATCGTCCTCGTCAGCCGGAGGAAAAACCAGCACAAAAGCTGTTATATCGGTTGTACTGGATAAGTCCAGCCCGCCATAGCAGACCCGGCCTTTTAGTCTTTCCGGCTCAACCTTAAAAGCGCATTTATCCCATTTCTCCATAGGCATCCAGCGAACAGCCTGTTTGACCCATTGGTTAAGCCTAAGCTGCCGAAAGCTGTTTTCCTCGGCGGGGTTTTGTTTCGCGCTCTCACAGGCGGCTTTAATCTTATCGTTGCCCACGGTTATGCCTAATGACGGATTGACTTTTTTCCACACTTTAGGGTCAGTCCAGTCGTCATCTTCCTCCGCTCCGTAGATTACAGGATAAAACGTCGCATCATGCTTTCGCCCCGCTAACAAGTCTTTGGCTTTTTGATGCACCTCATAGCAGATGCTATTGACGTTATCGCCCGCTGTCGTAATAAGAAAGTAGAGCGGTTGCATTCTAGCGTCACCGGAGCCTTTGGTCATAACATCAAATAGTTTCCGGTTCGGCTGGGTATGCAGCTCATCGAATACTACCCCGTGTATGTTAAAACCATGCTTCGAATATGCTTCAGCTGACAGCACCTGGTAGAAACTGTTGGTCGGCAGGTACACAAGCCGCTTGGTGGAAGCCAGGAGCTTAACTCGGCGGTTTAAAGCCGGGCACATCCGCACCATATCGGCAGCTACCTCGAACACAATGGATGCCTGTTGGCGGTCGGCGGCGCAGCCGTAAACCTCGGCGCGTTCCTCATTATCACCGCAGGTTAAGAGCAGAGCAATGGCAGCGGCCAATTCCGACTTACCCATCTTTTTCGGTATCTCCACATACGCAGTATTGAACTGGCGATAACCGTTGGGCTTTAATATACCGAATACGTCACGTATAATTTGTTCCTGCCAGTCAATCAGTTCAAAGGGCTGCCCCGCCCAGGAGCCTTTGGTATGGCACAGGGCTTCTATAAACGCAACTGCATAATCGGCGGCATCCTTACGGTATGTTGAATCCGAATTCATAAAGGCGGTCGGCTTGTATTTCTTTAGTTTTCGTATGATAGCCGCCTCCTTCACAAAAATGGCAAACAAAAGGAACCCCTCGCGGAGTTCCTGTATTATTGGTATTAGTCAATCTTTCTAATTTTATCCTCGCTAAACACTACCCCCAGCCTGCTGCCTGAGTCCCAGTCAACAAAGACGGTGCCGGTATCGTCGATAAACGATACGGTACCCCGGTCGCCGGGCTTCAGCCTGGTATACGGGTCCTCCATGCTCACCAGTTCTACCCGCTTACCCGGAGTATAATATGCCCTGAGCGACCTTAGCATTTCGGGATGGATCTGTTTCATGCTTCAGTCGCCTCCTCCGAATTGCGCTGGCCGTTTTTGAAAGCGGCGCTACCGGTTAGCTTGGAGAGCAGGATTTTTCGCTCCTCTTTATATTCCGGCCCAATAAATCCCAGTCGCAGCAGGAAGCAACGAAAAGCGTACTTCTCGTTATCTACAGGCCTTTCCGTGGCCGTAACCCGCTGCTGGGTTTTGGCCATCGCGCAGAGCGCCCCGATGAAGCGGGCATAAGCGTTAACTTCTTCCGCTGCAAGCGTGCCAGAAAACCAGGGGAAGCGTAGCCGGTCCTCGGTCTGTTCAATCGGCAGCTGGTCTGCACTAAGAGCTTTCTTTATAAGGGTTTCTTTGCTCTTAACCAGCCGCTCCAGATTGACAATGGCGGCTTCGGTAAAACTTTCCTTGGGCATCTCAATAACCAGCTCGTCCGGTGCCTCAAACTGAAATCCGCGTCGGTCAAGCTTATTTAATAGTTGTTCAAGCTCCTCGCCGCTGTTGATTTCACTGGTGGTGAGGGTGCCTTCTTTGTTAACAGTAAATCCACCTATGACATAAGCAAAGGTCGGTGCGCCTTTGTATTCCGGCGCAGTATTCAGGATTTCACTAATCACCTGAACTAGTTCTTTGCGCCTAGCGCCGGTAACGTTAAACTTAAATTCCATGGGATCGACCACCTTTCTGTTTTGGTAGTCATATACATCACTTAGAACCTGTATAATAGCAAGTCTTTACATAGTTTTTTCAGCCTTTTTAAAGGGTATTTTCTTACCACCACGCAAAAGGAAAACATCAGCGTCAGAATCTTTAAATTCAATGTACCTATTCACGATAACATCGCAGAACTTCTCGTCCAGTTCCACGGTGTGACAAATCCTGCCGGTCTGCTCACAGGCGATCAAGGTGCTGCCCGAACCGCCGAACGGATCTAGAACTATACATCCCGTCATGCTGGAGTTGAGTATTGGGTATGCTACCAGCGGCACGGGCTTCATTGTGGGATGATCAGCATTCTTCCTGGGCTTGTCAAACTCCCAGATGGTAGACTGCTTGCGGTCGGAGTACCATGCATGTTTGCCTGCTTTCTTCCAACCGAAGAGGATAGGCTCATGCTGCCATTGGTAAGGTGAACGCCCCAGCACCAATGACTGCTTTTTCCAGATGCATGTTCCTGATTGATAGAATCCCGCGTCGGAGAACGCTTTGCGGAAATTAAATCCCTCGGTATCGGCGTGAAACACATAAATACTGGCATCCTTCGCCATTACCTTTTCAGACAGCGTGAAAGCGTCCAGCAGGAACTGGTAGAATTTTTGGTCCGCCATATTATCGTTTTTAATTTTGCCTGCCGTGCCTTCATAGTTGACGTTGTACGGAGGGTCGGTTACCACCAAGTTGGCTACTTTGCCATCCATAAGCAGGGCGAAGGTCTCCTCTTTGGTGCTGTCGCCGCATACCAGGCGGTGCTGCCCCAACAGCCACAGATCGCCTGACTGCGTAACAGCCGGCTTTGCAAGTTCGCGCTCCACATCAAAATCGTCATCTTTAACATCATCAACACTGCCCATTAGCTTGTTCAGTTCCGCATCGTCAAAGCCAAGTAATGATATGTCAAACTCAGCAGCCTGCAAATCAGCAATCTCTACCGAAAGCATTTCAGCGTCCCAGCCAGCGTTTAAAGCCAGGCGGTTGTCAGCCAGTATATATGCTCGCTTCTGAGCTTCGGTCAGGTGTTCCGCGAACACGCAGGGCACCTCGGCTATACCTTCTTCCTTGGCAGCGAGGATGCGCCCATGACCGGCGATAACATTAAGATCTTTATCAACAATAACCGGGTTGACAAAGCCGAACTCCCGTAATGACGCCCGAAGCTGGAGTATCTGCTCCTTGCTGTGAGTTCGAGCATTGCGTGCATACGGTACCAGCTTGTCGATATTTACTTTTTCAAAACGCTCGGTTGTGTTCATCGAATCCTATCGTCCTTTCCTTCCTGAGAGCAGGGCTTCCATAATGTCATCCTGCGGATTGCTGACGAAAGCCGTGGTGCAATTCTGTTTTACGATGTCAAAAATCTCGTACCAGATGAGGTTCGCCTGTTTCTGAAACGATTGGCTCATCTGAACGAACGGGCTGGTTATCACGCCGCCCGTGGTTGGGTGCTTCCCTAAAAATCCGTATATGCTGATGGCTTCCTCACACTGGATGTAGCGAGTAAATGCCTGGGCGTAGGCTTCGATCAGCCGCGGATTGACGAACTTCTCACACCCTCGCTCCTTGAGCCATTTCCATGTTTCTATGAATAGAGCGTCTGCACCCAACGGCTTACCGTCTTTCTGTCTAGTGCTGAGGTAATCGCTGGGCGCAGGCATATCTTCTCCGTATAAATCTGCCGCATCCTCAAGTTCCTCCGCTTCGAGCATAGACTCGGGATGCAGTTCCGGGGCTTCCAAAACTTTCGCGGCCTTTCCTGCTGTGATTTTGTCAGCCAGGGGCTGCGGCTTGTCACCAGCGCGAACCCGGCGGCCGCCTCTATTCGTTCCGTCTTTTGCCACAAGCTTGCACCTCCTTGCCGTGGCGGGGTTTAATCCCCCGTTTGAACCGTAATTTTTGTGCACGAAGGGGGCCGCCCGTTCTTCAGGGCCAGGGTTGTAGAGATTTAGACCCCCCTACCGTCCCCAACGCCCACCTTCTCTAGCGGTAATCTCTGAGTGACAGGAAGTACACAGAGCCATAAGGTTGCTATACTCGTTTGTCCCACCCTGAGAGAGCGGCTGAACATGGTGTACTTCCTGCGCTGGCGTGATCCGTCCGTTCTTCTCGCACTGCTCGCAGAGGGGGTGCTCAGCGATGTATCTATCACGAATACGCTTCCAACTCCTGCCGTAGCGTTTCTTTACAGCTGGGTCCCGCTGATACTTTTCATAATGTCTGTCGGTCAGTTTTTGGTGCTCCTCGCAAAACTGCCCTTCCGTAAGCTTAGGACAGCCGGGATAGCTGCAGGGTCGTTTGGGTTTCCTTGGCAAAACTCATCACCTCTATTCGGGCATAAAGAAAGCCCCGGAAGGTTTTAACCTCCAAGGGCTTATTTCCAGTTTCTTTTCAGTTTATATAATACCTTATATCCACTGTGCAAAACCATGCAATCATATGCAAATATTACGTTCAAAATGATTTGATTTACACTTATATCTTATCCCCTGGTATATGCTTAATACTACGCAAATCACTGTCAAGTTTAACCGCTGCGAGTGCCCTCCCATGAACATAATGAACATTACGCCAGCTATAGTTCATCATCTCTGCGATTTCTTCCCAGGTCTTATAGTTTAGGTACCTGAGTTCCAAGAGAAGGTTATACTCCGGTTGTTCTACTGAGTTGATAGCTTTCATAATATCTCGTTTTATATCTACAAGTCTGTCGATGTCCTCATCAATCTGATTCTCTAAATGAATGATTTTAATTATAGCATTTTCCTTTGAACTTCCTGGCTTGGTTTTAATTATTGGTTCGACTTTATAACTCGCAGTAACTTTCGAAGCCAAGTCTCGCAGTGAGGCGACCTGTTCCAGCTTACTGTTGATGCGCTGGTCGATGCGGTAAGCCTGCGATAGATATTCCTTAATCGTCAAAGTAAGCACCACCTTCCAGCCAGGGCATTTTGCCATGGTAATAAGTATCGGCAATGTGCTTCTGGTATTCCTTATCCAGACTGGCCAGTCTGGCATTGGCTTTTCTGTGAGACTCTTCTGCCTGCTCCCGGGTTTTAAAGAAAGTACAACTGCTGCCGGGGCACTTCAATACGGTTAGTATCCTGCAGCGGTTATTGCTGCTTAAAGCAAAACATCTATCAGTCATAAAGTCTTACACCTCCTATCCTGGCTTTAACCGCATTAATCAGAGCAGTCTGAGTTTGGTCTTTTCTTTTAAGGGCACGTATTACATCCTCATCGATTGTATCTTTGCTTATAACATGATGAATAACAACCGCGTTCTTCTGCCCCTGGCGCCAGAGCCGGGCATTAGTCTGCTGGTAGAGTTCCAGGCTCCAGGTTAATCCAAACCATACCAAGGTAGAGCCACCAGCCTGCAGATTGAGCCCATGCCCGGCAGATGCCGGATGAATTACGGCCAGCTGTATTTCGCCATTATTCCAGCTCCTAATGGAATCGGCACTGTCCAGTTTCTCAGCGGGAAACCGATGAAGTATCCGCTCCAGGTCATGCTTAAACCAGTAAGCCACCAGAACCGGCTTGCCATTTGCTGCTTCGATAAGGTCCTCAAGTGCATCCAGCTTGCGGTCGTGTATATGTACCACTCCACCACCCTCATCATAGACCGCGCCGTTAGCCATCTGCAGCAATTTCCCGGATAGCGCGGCAGCATTAACAGCATCAATTTCCTGGCCTTTAAGGGATAAGACCATTTCGTCTTTCATGGTCTGGTAATGCTGCTCCTCGGCGGTCGACATCCGCACCGGCGCCTCGTTCATCACCAGTTCGGGCAGCTTCAAGTAATCAGAACCCTTCATGCTGATGGTGATGTCGGAAATCAAGCGATAGATGGCATCCTCTGCACCGGGCTTCGGTTTATAGGAAAACACCACCTGGGCGTTGCGCTTATCGGGAACGAAGAATGTGGAGCGGTAGTTCCCGATAAATCTACCAAGCCGCTGTCCCATGTCCAATAGCCTGAACTCGGCCCAAAGATCTATCAACCCATTGCTGGAGGGCGTTCCCGTTAGCCCCACAATCCTTTTAACTTTGGGCCGGACTTTCATTAGACTCTTGAATCGCTTGGCCTGATGGGACTTAAAAGATGACAGCTCATCGACTACTACCATGTCATAGTCAAAGGGAAGGCCGCTTTTGGTGACCAGCCATTCCACATTTTCACGGTTGATGAGGTAGACCTGGACCTTCTGCATCAGCGCCGCCTTCCTCTCGCGCTCGCCCCCGACAGCTACGGTGTATCTCAACCCCCGAAGATGATCCCACTTCTCAATCTCGGCAGGCCATGTATCCCTGGCGACTCGCAGTGGGGCAATGACCAGAACCTTTCTGACTAGGAAGCTGTCAAGCGTCATATCGAATATAGCGGTCAGTGTGATCACTGACTTGCCAAGACCCATATCAAGCAAGATGGCAGTAACGGGGTTCTGGAGGATATACTCCGTAGCAAAAATCTGATATTCATGTGGTTCGTATTTCATCGAGTATCCCTCCAATCTGCTCTTCATCATCCAATACATATACTAAAAACCCCAACCGCCTGAGCAACACATGCCTTCTAATCTGCAAAGGGCGTGGTTGACAGCCCATCGCCTTAACCTCAACAAAGGCCGCTTTGCCACCTAGTAAAAGCACAAGGCGGTCGGGCATTCCACTATAACCAGGTGATACGAACTTCAATGCGATTCCACCAGCAGCTTTAACCGCTCGCACAAGCTTCTGTTCAATCTGTGTCTCTTTCATAAAAACCTCCTTGTGCCCATGTCCATGCCCAAGCGTTTTAAACTATTACGCGCGTATACGCGCCTATCCGTACCCATATATCCCTTATTACCTATAACTACAACATTAAATAGATGAGTTATAGGCACAATGGGAATAGACAAGGCAAGAAACCCGGTAGATGAAGGGCTTGCGACTTTGCCCATCTTATGTGCTTTATTGGATATGATCTGTATAGGCATACCCTAAACCTCACTTTCTAAACGAACGAACACGCGCTGGGGTCCATATAACGGCACATATTTTTTGCCGGTCTTATTACCATCAAACTTTTTCCATCCGCCAATTTTATTTAAGATTCCTTCGATCTCATACGAGTCACCCTTTCTGATTGATTCACGGGCTTTGCAAAAGCACTCGCACCAAATCTCCATAACGCAGACCTGGTTGCGTTTCATAGTTACAGGGCTCAATGGTTCACCAAATTCTCCTCCATTAAGATGATTACGACGCTGATAAAGGTCCATCTTATCCCAACCCTCGGGAAGTAATGTCTCAAGGTATTCAGCTACCAGACCTTCCCGGTCGTCTCCCTCCATAGCATCCCGCTGCTGGGTAACGGCTTCTTCAGCCAGCGCGCCTTTGAGGAAAAGCTCCTCGCCAGCCTTATAGCGTTCCATTGCCTCGGCCCAAATTTGATCCACGTCGGTAAGGTCCCAGGCATGGTATTTGCCACTACCCATAACGCGAACCGGCCAGAACCGGCGGTTGCCTGTGATGTCCCTTAAGAAACCGCCGTCACTATTAGTGGAGCCAACAATTATGCAGGAACGCGGGTGACTTTCCACGGTTATGCCGTAGGACTGACGATATTTATCATCTACGCGGGTGATAAAGGATTTTACCGTCTCCACGTCCATTTTCTTGATGCCAGCCAGTTCTCCCAGTTCCAGTATCCAGTAGCCCTGCAGCTTCTCAGCTGCGGTTTTGTCCTTCATGTCGGAAATGGAGAGCGAATCGGAGTACCACTTAGCTCCCAGGCGGGCAAAGAGGGTGGATTTACCGATTCCTTGGGCACCGTTCAGTACAAGAATGGAATCGAACTTCACTCCCGGCTGGTAAATGCGGGCAACTGCTGCCACCAGCGTTTTCCTCGTCACTGCCCGGACATAGGGTGTGTCGTCTGCACCAAGGTAGTCGATAAGCAGGGTATCCAGCCGCTCAGTACCGTCCCAGGAAAGCCTGGCGAGATACTCCTTAACGGGGTGATACAGTCGCTCTACAGAAACCACTCCCAGCAGCGCGTCTTTGAACTTGGTTGGCGACCAAATGCCGTAAGTGCGCTCGAAGTATAACTTTGCACAGGCAACGTCAGTGTCGCTCCAGCCTGCTTTTACCTGCGGCCATGGGAGCTCGCCAATAACGTCGATCATGTTCTTGAACTGGTTGAACACAATAGGCTTAAGGTTTGGGTCAAAACGCAGGATAATAGAGATGTTGGTGAGCGTGTCTTTCACTGCACCCGATTTCTCTAGTTCAAGCTGGCTCTGCCAGTTGTCTTCATCGGCAAAGTCGGTTTCTGCCTGCACCCGGCGTTCCTCGGCAAGCTGTGCCTTTACCCTCTCATCTTTTACAGCAAAATCGGACATGGCTTTAAAAGAAGCCTTTTCGTCGAGGTCACTGAATTTATGCAGCCGCACCAGGTCAAAGGAATTGAGCAGCTTCCCGCAGACCGGATCGGTTGCGTGGTGACTGAAGGCGAACTTACCGTCATAGATCATCAGACCCGCCGAGCTGTCGGCGGGAATATAATCGTACCGGCCGGCCATTGCTGAAGGCTCATACACGTTAGAAAGGAACGCTTCGATTACATCTTCAATGGAGTAAGCCCTACAAAGTGCTCCAATAACCCCGCTTTTGGTATGCGGGTCCTGTTGCTGTGTTAGTCTGCGCTCAAGCACCTCCGATTGCCGTTTTGATGTGGGCCACATGGAGGTATCCCGCCAGTCAGCATATTTGGCAAGGTACACGTCAGGGTCGAGCAGACGGCCATCCTTTTCACGGAAAACAAACTCGCCGTTAGAAGGCGTGGAGGGCCAGTACATAAGCCGCGAAGGTTCATATGTCGTATCATCAAACAGGTCGATACCAATTTCCTTTGCAACCATGCGTCCCAATGCGGGATATTCATCCTCGCTGACCTCACAAGCCAGCGGAATGACCAATCGTAATCGTGGGGCTTCGGATGTACTTTTGTGGGTGGAGTAGACACAGCACGACCAGTCATACAACGCTTCTATCTGTTCCCAGATGTCGGGGGTGGCATAGTCCATATCCAGAGTCAGCAGAGAACGGCATAGTACATAGCCGTTTCTGCGTTTGCCTTCCCGAAGAGCGCCACCCACAAAGCCGCCCACATCCTTGACGGAATCCTGCTGCGCCTTACTCATCTTGCGAAACTCGGACACTGTCTCTGTCGTGCGCTTTGTCGTACGGACGGTGTTTTTAAATTCCTCCCATGAGAGATCTTTGTTTTTCCACCTCTTATCCATGCGGCTGTTACCGACCGCTATTTTCATGCCGCATTACCTCCTCGCATTTTTCGTTGAAGAATCGTATAGGAATCGTTAGTTTTTTGGCTTTGGCGATTTCCCTTGCCATCCCATCTGATATTCGGTCGCCGAATACCCAAACCGCCTCGCATTTAGCAAGTAGAATTAGGGCAAAAGACAACCCAAGTTCACGGCTTTCCTTATCAAAGTCATCCATGAACTGCGGATAGTGAAGATGCGGTGCAAGGGGGATATACCCCTCGCTGACCGCAAACCGGCAATAACCCCGCGCACGGATAATGTTGTATTCGATGTCCCCTGCAAAAGGAGAGCAAATGTAAACCAGGGGGCGGTACGGCTTTACTTCTGCTTTTTCATCCCGCGCCACATTGGTTAGGGCTTCGGCACCGGTGGAGCCGGGATAACCTTCACTTTTACACCTGTCCATTGTCATTCATACCTCCGCCGAGAAAATAGTTTATAAAATATTGCTGGCCTTTGCCGGTCACCTTGGTGGTCTTGGAAATGGTGACATGGCCGTCCGAATGGGTGATGGCGGTTTCCTTGACTCTAAACAGCCCCAGTTCCATCGCCTTCTGGGTCGGCGCGTTATAATCGGTGCCTTTGCGCTTGATAAGGAAGCCATCCTGACGGAGCCTTTCAAACAGACGGTTCTGACCAATTTCAATGCCGTTCCCCTTGAGGATTTTTGCCAGTTCGCCAATAAGGATGGTACCTTCCGATACGGATACAGCATCGGCAAATACCACCTTGGGCTTATCCTGGGTGGCCTGAAGCTTAAGCCGCTCCTTTTCCTGGCGTTCCTCTTTGAGGGCGGTTAAAAGCTTAATCCAGGAGTCAGGGTCGTTCATGATTTCCTCCAGTTTGGAGGTAGTAATGTAAGCACCATGCCTGCGGATTTGAGGAAGCACCTCATGGGTAACCCAGCGTTTGAACTTCTTGGCTTCGGGTTTGTCAGAGCGCAGGATAACATTATAAAGCCCGCTCTCGTTGACGATGTTGGTTTGCTGCTGCCTACCCATGCTGTCGGTGACGTAAGCCAGACTTACATCATCCTCGTCAAGCCGGTCGGCAATCATGCGAGCATTGCTGAGTCCCAACACATCGCATACGTCCTTCAGAACCCACCAGGTTTCGCCGTCCCTCTGGATGGTTCTGACCTCTTTCCCTTCGTAGGAGAATACCTGCAGTTTGTTCATATGGATTTCGTCCTTTCCGAAGGCTCAATTTTTATGGCCTTCGGTATAATCCACCTGCGGACGACAAATCGGACGGTATCATGAAATATTTTTTAATCTTTTTTATAAAATGGGCACATGAAGCCATCGGCACGGAGCAGAAGTCCCTCTGCCCAGGGCGGGGTTTCGCCCATGACGGTACAGATTTCATCTACGGATGCTTGAGCAGGTGCTTCAATCACAACCTCATCATGAACGTGCATCACGATGGGCCAGCACAGAGCATCCAGCCGCCGCATTGCGTAGCAGAGGATGTCGCGGGAAATTGCCTGCACTATGTTCTCTACGAACTTGGGACCGTAGGATTCGATGCGCTCCCACTTCTTTGCAGCCCCGATGCCCTCATAGGTGACCGCCTCTCCGCCGAAGCGGTTCTGCCCGATTCTCGGTTTCACGTAGGCAAGCTGTCTACCAGATGGTAGGGTTATAAACAGCATCCCGCTTTTATATTTAAAGCGGATGCCATTGGTCTCGGTTGTGGTTCGCTCTATGACTGCTGTCATGGCCGCCTTATCCACTTTCCACCAGAGCTGCACGATTTTTGGATTGGCGTTTCTCCAAGCATTAACCAGTGGCTGGAGTTCCTCCTCGAAAACACCCATCTCGAGCGCGCCCATCGCCTTCAGTGCCCCTGCAGAGCCGCCATACCCGAGGGCAAGTTCCGCAATCTTACCCTTCTGCCTAAGTGGGCTGCCCTTTGTGATTTCTTCAATGGGGACATGGAACATTTGGCTTGCCGACGCTTCATAAATCTTGCCATGGGTAGCAAATACCTCATTACGCCATGTCTCACCTGCGAGCCATGCAATAACCCTGGCTTCAATCGCAGAGAAGTCGGCCACGATGAACTCGAAGCCCGGCTTGGGCACGAAGGCTGTGCGGATTAGTTCAGATAGGATGCTGGGAACGTAATCGTAGAGGGCTTCCAGCATTTCAAAATCGCCGCTTTTAACAAGACTTCGAGCCTGTGCTAAATCAGGTAGATGGTTTTGGGGCAGGTTTTGCACCTGAATCAACCTTCCCGCCCAGCGCCCAGTTCGGTTTGCGCCATAAAACTGCAAAAGCCCTCTTGCTCTTCCGTCTTTGCAGACGGCGTTCTCCATCGCCGTATATTTCTTCAGGCTGGACTTGGCAAGTGACTGCCGCAGTTCCAGAACCTGTCCGAGGGGTTCCGGCGCTGTTTTCAAGAGTTCCTTCACTGCCGCCTTCCCAAGCGTATCGGTTTCCATACCGTGGTCAGCCAGCCATTCCTTCATCTGGGTGACCGAGTTGGGATTGTCCAGCGCGGTTATTTCCTTCATCAGCCGGGTAAGTTCATCCCTCGACCGCTCATCGCATTGGATTGCTTCTATGACCAGATCCATGTCCAGCTGGATGCCCCGGTCGTTGATATGCTGATCAAGAATGTAGTTCTGCCACTCGTCCTCCGGTACGGGGAACTTCTGGAGCCGTGCCTGAATCGCTATTTCGGTTTCCACATCCCGGAAGTTATAAGCTTTGAATTGATCCCACTTGTCTGGTGCATCGATGGGAAGATTGCGTGTACGGCCCCCGTTTGCCTTGGTAGGTTTGCAGGGAACAGAGAAATATCGGATGAGGTCTTTTCCTTCTTTCAGCTTCTGCTTCTCCAGTCCAAGTACCGCACCCGCATCCTCCAGAGAAAGCGGAAGTCCCATGTATGCCGCCCACACCATCGTACAGCGCCAGGAATCCGGCTTTAACCATTGACTAAGATATCTAGATAGACATACGCGTTCAAACTGCGCATTATAAGCCCATTTGACAACAGATTCATCTAAAAGGGCGCTACAGATCTCATCCGGCAAATTATCTCCTCTGGCCAGATCAATAACTTTGACTGCTCCGCCGTTAATGCTGTATCCGAAAAAAAGAATTTCAAAATCTGGTGACTCAGCATAGCGATAGACCCCGCTTTTGGCGAGGTCCACACTACTGAATGTTTCCAGGTCAATATTTAACGTATTCATGACAAGAAATCGTCGTTCACATCGGTGGCAAAATCATCAGCGGCATTTGTTCTACCACCCAGTGGTTCGCCATCGCGCACCAATTGCACATTTCCAAGACCACAGGCAATGCCTTTATTGCCGTTAGAGTTAAAGGCATAAAAATTAATGCTGACCCGGGCATAAACACCGGAGTATATCCTCGAGTGGTCGATTACAGGTTCCACTTCCAAGTCAACAATCTGGGGCGCAGTAGTGGAATTTGCATTGACGAAATAGCTGTTTTCATATGCCTCATCATCTGGGCGATCAATATCCCCGTCGCGGAGTGGTAGTTTCAGCGCAGCTTTGTTCGGAATCTTGCCACCAAACTTGCCTTTGCCTTCTTCAATAGCTGCATCAACAGCCTTATTAATGGCTGTGAGCGTCTTTATGTCACTTTTGGGTATGATAAGAGAAACGCTGTACTTTGGGGTTCCGCCTTGAATTGATTTTGGTTCCCATAAATTCGCATAACTCAGACGCACAACACCAGTTACAACTTTACATGGGTTAGAATAACGATTAGCTTTATTTGACATTTCTTTTCCTCCTATAATTTATTCAAATTAACCTTTTGTGAGACAGACATCTTTCACTGTGCCACCTCTCCGAAATCAGCTTTTGCAGAGGATGCAATCGCCGGGCGCTTGTCTGAAATAGGTACAAGAGTGGGCTTACCCTGCGGCTTGATAACTAACTCCCCAAGAACCTCAACAAACCGCTTTTTACCAAGCAACGCTTCCATCTCGGTGAGAGTAATAAGGCTCTGGCGGTAGATGTCGCGATATCCCGCCGCCTTGGCCGCTTCTGCAACAGCTTCCTCGTTGGCATATCTGCGGTTAGAGCGTCCCTCTACCAGTTTGAAACCGTGCCACTCCTTACCGTGGCTGACCGCCGCCTCCAAAGCATAAGCCTTGATTTCGTTAGCCCATGAGGTAAGATCATCCAGCAGAGCGAGAATTTCCTCGATCTCCTCGTCCGTAAGCAATGGTGGCAAGGCGAATTCGAATCGGGCGAGGTTCAATTTCTCCTCAGCACGTGCGCGGCACTTCACTGCCGCCCGGCAAAACTGGCAATGTTCACCGGGAGCGTACTCACCTTCACCTTTAAAAGCCAGCTCTGCTGTTGGTTTGAGGGTTTCCTCTGCCCACTCGTATAACGATTCCTTGAACACCGTATGGGTGCTAACGTTTTCACGCCGGGGCTGATAAATGGTCATGGATACCGTGTTGATGTCGTATATGCCGTCAAATAGTTCCAAGGCCCCGAGTGCATACAACTTCATCTGGGGATTGTCCTCTGCTTCCACTAAAACGCCCTGGCCATACTTAAGGTCAATTATGTGGAGCGTCCCATCCGCGATAATCAGGCAGTCCCCAGTACCGAAACCGCTCTGCACGTATTTAGAGAAGTCCAGGCGCTGCTCGATCAGCACGACCGGGTCACTGCATTCCTGCTTTGCCTGGGTGATGAGTTCCTGGATAAATTCCACATAGCCGTTCGTGTAGCTGTCCATTTCGTCAGAATCGTATTTAGAAATGGGCTTCTTAGAACGCATCTTTAGCACCCGTCGCAGCTTATGTTCCGCAAGGGCGTGTGCGGCAGTCCCTTCCGCGGCGGATTCCCCGCTGCTGTCTTCGAACTCCTGTTCCAACCGTGCCGATGGAGTGCAGTTCATCCAGCGATACGCGCCAGATGCCGACAGCAGGGCGTGTTGTTTATCTCCCCTCATTTCAGACCCTCCGCGTCTGCCAATAGTGCCGCATATTTTGTAGGGTCAATTTGGCTTAGTTTCGGCGCGCCGTACTTTTCCAGCAAAGTCCTAATATCAGCCGTAAATCCTTGCTGGCTCTTGTCAGCCAGCGCCGCTCTGACTTGCTCCAGCGTTACCGTCTTTGTCGTAGGCTTTACTTCCTTTGCTGTTACCTGCCTTTCAGTTTGAACCTCTTCGGCAGGTTCGTTACCCGCCATCTCTTCTGCCACAGCCCAAATGCTATCTGCCAGATTACTCAGGTTAGCCGCTACATCCAGCAGCAACTTGGTTTTGTTCAAGGTCCTCACCTCCCTCCTCGATAATAGACAGCACTTTCACACTGTCGCCGGGGACAATGACCGTCAGCCTTCGCTTGTCACCCAACAGGAGACGCAGCAGTCTCTCACGAACGGTGACATGCTTACAGCCGAAGATACCTCCGCCCGGCGGTTCTTTTGAAACACTAATTCTGAGTGTGTGTCTCATGTGAAACACCTTGCCTTTCTGAAGGCTGGTTTTGTTTGTACCTTCTGATGTAAGCCAGGAGAAAGGACCGAATCGGACGGTATTACTCCAGATATTTTCTAAGCTTCTTTTTGGCACGATCTACGGCGTGGCGAATCGCAGATTCATCTTTTCCTTCAGCGATAGCAAGATCCGTGTATGACCATCCTTCCAGCAAGCATTTGCGGATTAGGTACTGCTGGCGTTCATTCAGGCAGGAAAGTAGATTGTCGATATTGTCATCACCAGCAATCTTTGCTTCAAATTGAGCTTCGTGATTGAATGAGTGCTTTGGCTGTTCTGGTTTGTTATAAATAAGTACCGTATGACCATCAGTGTCTTGAAACAAAAATCCTTCGACTTTTTCAAGTGGGGTATGGCGATCTCTTCGTGAATTTTTTCGATCATTCTTTTTCTCTTCTTCCGTTGATTCCAGATAGTAGGTTCCGACATCTTCGGATACCTCAAGTTCAATAATTTTCCCGTCAGCATTTTTGTAATCGATTTTCATAGTTTTGCATCCTTTTCCGCCGGACTGCATTGGCGGCAAAGGATACAAAAATTGGTCTGTGCAGAAGTACACAGACCCTTTTGTCCTGAAAATGAGCGCAATAAGGGGAGGGGTACTTCTATTGCACCGCCACAGTCCTTACGGACTGGTGCGAGACAATATGTATCCTTTGCCTTATTGCAAATCAGGCATTGAAATATTTTTTTGTAATTTCATTTTATAATTTCTAGCTTTTTTGCCCGTTGAATAAAGTTCAACATCAAAAAGCCTTAATAACGGACAATCTTTATTTCTTAACTTTGAAAATCCACTAATTTTGCAATCACTTTCATGCAAATAGTTTTTTTGAGACAAAAAAATAAGGAACAGTACATATTTTCATATGCACTGTTCCTTATTTAAAAATAAAAGTCGCTTTTATAACTAACGACAAATAATATCTGATGAATTAAGTTCATCAAAAAAATTTCAAAAAAATTTAGACCGGACATACAATCCGGCCTAAACAGTAAGATATCGCCTTATAATGGTGGCTGATGAATTAGATAATCTAAACTTTGTTCTTTAAGTTCATCATACACGTCCCCGTAATCAGTAGCCCATTTAAGATGTAGCAACATATCATAAGTTTCATTATCCGCACCTATTTTACCAGGAGAAGTCATATTTAAACTTAAATCTGCTAATTGCAGCATTCGGTCACTTACCCTATATGGAATATGAATTCCTAGACAAGCAGAAATAACATTTGGCTTAGTAAGATTTTCGCCCTTTTTCATATTACTGATGGTTCTGATGTCCAATCCGGTTACACTTTTCAACAATCTACCCGAGTAATTGCAAATATGTTTATCCATAAGTTTTGTCAATGCATCTCCAAACTCTGCCTCCCCAATAGCATTCAGCATTTCTTTAGACATTTCATTTACTAGTCCATATTGCGTAAGTAATTCTTCACTTATCTCATCATAATAATTGAATGTCACATCTGCTTTTGCTGCGGGAAGTTTCACATAGTGCAATTTCCCGTCATTTTCATCTACTATGAATTGTAGGAAACATTCTTCCTCATGAGATTTTGCATATTCAGTTAATTCAAGGTTCCCTTCGTCAGTTCGTTGAATATATTGAGAAGATGCAAGACAAACCTTATTGTCCACATAGGCGAAACAATCAGTTTTTACTGTGCTTGCTACTGCTTTACTTTCAGAGTACCAGTTGGTCAGCGTTTTACTTTTTACCGTTGAAACTATCTTTTTTCCAACATAATCATTTTCTGTAAGAACAACTCCAACATTTGGTGCATCCGATTCTGATCCTTTATCCTTTGGCTGCGCAGGCATTTCTTCGTCACTCACATTTAGGTATGGATCTTGTCCTCCACTTAACAAGAAGAAACGGAGATACTCTTCACTATATAATGTTAATCTAAGTTCAACATACTCGTTTCGGAGAACAAGGTTAAAAAACTCTCTAGCTTTAATCTTATTTACCGAATTTTTAAGTTCTGTAAATTTACCATAATTATCAAGAGTGCTACTATTAACTTTTCTCTCCAACAGTTCACGAAGAAGATTAAAGCTACAACCAAGTCGCCTAACAACACGATTAATTCTGGCATATTCGTCTGCCTTCATGTAATCTGTAATATACTGCCTGAAAGTTTTTCCAGGAACTAAATCTGCTTTTCCATTCTCTACAGCATGTACAAATCGTTCAGCGTAGCGTTGTTCTTCTTGAGATAACATGGAAAAAGATCTATGTAGTTCTTTTAATGCCGTAGCCACAATTTCAGGATCGGTATCGCCCTGTATCAATGTGATATACTTATCAAAATTGGAATTCATATAGTTAGCGTCAATTTTTCCAGTATCATATTCAGTGATATGAATATCCACCTCGTATGGAACATCTCCGCCTCGGCCTCCGCCACCGCCTCTTGAAAGTTCTTTGTATCTGGCAAGAAGGGTCAAATATGTCATCTCATCAAGTGCTACTTCAATAGCATCCTCAACCTGATTCTCGTCTGGATAAAATTTTCTAGACCATACAAATCCCTGAATCAATGCAGCTTCCAAATGCGTTACAAACAATTTAAAATCTTTAGCAAATTTTGCTATTGTAGCTGAATCCTCTGGTAACTTTTCATAGCTCTCAATACCAGCATTTTTGAAGAGCTGCTCAATACCCAAATACAGAGTATTCATATGTCTGAGGTTGTTTGGGAGCTTGTCTACAAAAAGTCCAGTAGGAACATCTCCTGAATAAGCTTTTACCGCTGCTTCAATATTCTTCTCCATAGTGTTAGGACGTCGATAGTATTTTATGATTCCGAAAGGTTTCTCTGCCATATCATAAAGACGGTTGGTTCTAGAAAATGCCTGGATAAGATTCTCGTATTCCATGACTTTATCCAGATATAATGTATTCACCCACTTAGAATCAAAGCCAGTTAACATTTGATTTACAACAATCAAAATATCAATTTGCTCATCTTTGCCTAAGCGTTCATAAGGCTTTTTATGTGACATACGCAAACTAACATCTTTACGAAATTTATCGTATGAAGCAATGGAAAATGATTGAGAGAACTTACTGTTATAGGCATCCAACATTTCTACAATGCCATCTTCCTTTTCCAGAGAGCCACCACCCTCGTTATCAATAGACGGATCGAACATAGCAGTAATCGTTAGTTCCGGCATTTCCTTTACCATCAGACGATAGTACTCTACTGCTTCTGGAATACTGCTGGTTGCAAAAATAGCATAAAATTGTCTGTCTCGGCTGTAAAGGGGCCATTTCTTTTTAATATCAGTAATAATTCCCATCTTATATTCAGGTGTTTGATACTGCTCGTTTGGAATGTAATCCTCTATACCATTGATCCATTTACCATTAACAAGCTCTCCGTACATTTTCACCTGTGATGAATCCATATATTTGAGAAACATTTTCTTCTTCTTTGGGTCACTCATGGCTTCCTGCTGAGAAGATGCTTTTGCTTTTTCTAATGCAATTTGTTCCCTCAAATCGTTGTCATCATAGATACGAACAAGGTATGGATCAAACCCAAGCACATTCTTGTCTCTTATTCCATCTCCTAAAGTATATCTATGAATTTCATCTCCAAAAATAGTAGGTGTGGTACTGTCTTTCTTTGCATTTAAATCCTGTATTGGTGTTCCGGTGAAACCAAAAATAATAGCATTCTTAAAAGTATTCTTGATGTCAATCAGCATATCTCCGAATGTAGAACGATGACATTCATCAATAATGATAACCATCCGCTTACGCTGTATTGCTTTGAGGTCTGCATCATTTAATCCAGAATCCTCAGCAGTAATATTACTGAGTTTCTGAATAGAGGTAACAATTAGCGTATTATCAAGATCATCACTTTTCAATTTAGAAGTCAGAATCGTCGTATTTTCAGTTGCCTGTACTGATTCACTTTCAGATGCAAAAGAACGGTATTCTTTTAAGGATTGAATACCTAGTTCTTTACGGTCAACCAAGAATACTACCTTCTCTGCATCATGGTTACTGGCAATAAGCTGCGCCGCCTTAAAGCTGGTCATAGTTTTACCACTGCCCGTTGTATGCCAAATATGGCCTCCCAACTGCTTACCGTCATCCCAGTGGCTTTTCTTATCTGCCACAATGTCAGCAATGCCTACAGCAGCATAATACTGATAGCTTCGCATAACCTTAAGAGTTCCATCATCAGTATCTGCAATCGTATAGAAACCGATTAACTTGTGTGCCATAGGTATATACAAAAACCTTTGCACGAAAGTATGCCAATCATTGATGGGATTATTATTAACGTCAGCCCAATGGAAGTAGAACGCCTTATTAAACACGCCACCTTCACCCGGATTGGCAAAATAAACTGATTCCTTTGGCTGCATTGCCACAAAAATCTGAACCATAGAAAAAATTCCACGGAATACACCTTCGTGGGAATATTTCTCAATCTGGTTATACGCTTCGCTTACTGGGATACCATTACGTTTTAACTCTAGGTGAATTACTGGCATACCATTAATAAGTAACATCAAGTCTCCTCTCCTATTGTTGAGAATAGGAGACTTAGTCTTGAATTGTGGTTGCTGTACAATTTGGTATCGGCTTTGGCCTAAAGCAATTTCTTGACGGTCATAAATTTTCAAACTAACTTCTTTTCCAAGATGTAATTGATCTTCTGGGTTATCGCGAGTGATTGAAATACTTCTACCGTTGATAAATTCATTCAGTAGAAGTGGTGACTGTAGCGCCTTTACCTGATTTATAATCTGATCCATTTCACCTGCGGTCAGAGGACAATCATTCAAACGTGTATTCTGCTTGTTATTATTAAAAAGAATATCTGCCCAGTTTTGAATCAAATCTTCTTCGGTAGGATATCGTATAACATCCGGCTCCCAGCCATATTCAATCAGGGTTTTAATGACGGCATCTTCAAAGTCTTTTTCTTCTGTATATATAATTTCAGACATATCAATCACCTCCTTGATTTACACAAACATTTTTTCTAAGCAACCGGCCTTGATATTTTTTAGTTTTTCAAGCTTACACTGATGAAGGGTGATAAGGTGGTCGATAGCATCTAGCTGTTCCCCTATTTTGCGTTGTTCTTCAACAGAAGGTAGAGCAAGTGAACACATACACAACTTATCATAGTAGAAGTAGAGTCGGACACCTCCTTCCTGATATTGTTCTATCATTTTTTGAAAAGCATCGCTCTTAAACCAATGCCAGAGGAACCGATCATCGACATCCTCACTTGTCTTAAAAACTTCATAAAGTGAGCTTACAATCACATTTCTATCAAGATTTTGATAGCCGATAGACCCGACATTTATTCTTGCAGGATTATAAGCAAACGAATTTGGAGAAACGATATAATACATTGTTTTATTAGCATCTTTCATCGTTCCACCATTCTCAAATTTCTCATTTTGAGGAACAAATCCACTTCCGTTTGTGATTGAGTAACTCTCAAGGGGAAGATTATCTCGATTTTTTTCTCCTGCCGGATAAGTAATATCAGTGAACTTACGCTGTTTCCAAGGACCAGTAAATCCTTTGAATCGAATTCCTGGAACATTCATTCCTTTTTTCGGGAACATTTTTTCCAACATGGCTTTTTTCACAATTAGCAACTTATCATACTCATGCTGATGAAGTGTAACGAGTTGGTCAATACTCGAGAAATACTCTACTATGTTTTTTTGTTCATCCACTTTTGGAAAAATGACATCCCCTTTTAATGCATTTGCATCTGATACTTTCATATCATTTTTTGCACCTTTATTAACTAAAGGATGCATATATTGATTCATCCTAGCGTGTTGTTCAAAATAAACCTGGATGAAATCCGGACAAACATTTTCATTTGGATGATAAACGGCATAAAGTGTAGAAACAATTCCACTAGGACCTTTATTTGTTTTGATAATACCAAAAGGATTTGCTTTCAGTGGAGATTTGGTATATACGACATCACCTGTGTTAACCACTCCATAATTAGCTGTTGAAACTCCTGCAAATGATCTGCCGTGAAATTTTATTTGATTTATGATACCAAAATCACCAGATACAGATAAGACATCCTCTCTTCCAAAAAACTCTTCGGTATTTTTTTCAGTGGAAACATTAAGATAATATTCCAACTTATGTCTTTCCCAAACATCTTTATATTCAGAAAATCTAAGGCTTGGTATTAATTTTTCTTCGTCCATGCTTAAACCTCCAGACTCTTTCTAAACTCTGCCAATCCTTCCATATCAGATACACTTCCGGTAAGATCACCAAGCATCTTATACAAGGTTTTGCTAGTATCAGTTATACCTTCTTCAATATCTGCAAATGTAGTAGCATATTTATTGTTCAGTGTGATGATTTTGGAAATCATCTGATTAATCATGTCTTCTGGCAACTGGAATATTCCACTTACAAACGGTTCAATCCATTTCAAATCCAAAAGTCGCAATGCCGTATCTTCGTCCATATTTTCAATTGTATTTTTTGTTTTTAGATGGAGTTCATCCTTTTTAATGCGAAGTTCACGCTTACATTGTGTTTCTTCATCCATCAACATAAGCACTTGTTTAATCTTTGCCTCAAAAGAATTCTCAGGAAAATCGTATTCCATCTGTAATTGCGCAATACGACTGTTAATAGCGGGTTTGCCATAAGTTCCATCATTATTTGCATTCATCTTATCCCACATAACTTGATTGGTTGTGGCAATATAATCCAACTTATCCTTCTTTTTTGAAAGCATTATATATTTTTGAAGAGCTGTAATTTCCGGGCTATCTACGTCTTTTAATGCCTCTGCGACAAAAATTTTGACTTCCTTCGCAACAAAAGAATCCTTTTCTTCAGTCACTGTGCTTCCTTCAAGTTCGTCATCTTCCAATGACTCTAAAACTTCAGTATAGATAGAAGCGATTTCACGCAAACGATTTTCAAGAGCGATAATCTCATTCAGTTCATCTGCGTGCATTTCTTGCTGCACCAATTCAAAAGGAAGAATACGGCCTTTCCAGCCTTCCTGTACTTCTGGCACTTCTTCATCGTCATCTGATTTCTTTTTAATAACCATATTGGGGTCAACTTGGAAAATTGCTTCAAAACCTTCACTCTGTATCATTTCTAAATCAGCCGCAATAACGTCCCAATTTTCCGATAAGATTTGGTAGGCTTTATATTTATCCAAGAGTTTGACCTTTGAAATACGATTGAAAATCTCTTGACACACTTCATCCTTTTTGCCTTGCGCGTTTACATCCAAAATATCTTCGATGAGAGAATCATGCAAGGATTTATAAAAACCATCAAAACTCACAGCAAAAACCTGTCTGTATTCTTCGATGGAAGGAACCTCTAGGGTGACAGCTTGGATGTCCTCGTGTGGAATTATTAGATAACCTTCAGACATCTCTTTGAATAGCGCATCAAAAAGACCAGGGAATGTATCCCAATACTCCTTAAGTAATGCAGCTTCGTGCATCGGAATGCCACCAAACATAGTCGCCCGAATATCCCAAGTTTCTGGATCATCAGAAGAATCCACATATCTAGGAATATTTAGGTTATATTCATTTTCACGAATTTTCTTTTTGGTCACAAGAGCTGCATATTTTTCAACAGGCTGTCTGAGTCTCACAGCATCTGCAATCTTTTTAATATCACAGGCACGAAGTTTGTTATTTTTCCCTGCTTTTTCAAATCCTTTTGAAGCGTCAATAATCAACACATCGGAATCCTTACGTGTTCTTTTCAACACCATAACAACCGTAGGAATAGATGTTCCAAAGAATATGTTTGCAGGCAAACCGATGATGGCCTCTATGTGATTTCTTTCGATAAGCGTTTCTCTGATTTTACCTTCTTCACCACCACGGAATAATACACCATGTGGTAAAACGATGGTCATAATACCATCATCTTCTAAATGATATAGCTCATGCAGCAAGAATGCATAGTCTGCTTTTGCTTTTGGAGCTACGCCAAACTCTTTATAACGAGGATCATATTCTTTATCTTTTGGGTCCCATTTTTGAGAATACGGTGGATTAGAAACTACAGCATCCACCCTGACTAGCCGATAAGTCTGCTCTCTATTTTGGTCATTTTCAAAGAAAGGCCAATCATCCTCTAAAGTATCGCCATTTCGTACATTAATGTTTGTAGGGTTGATACCACGCATAACCAAATTCATACGAGTAAGGTTATATGTGTTTTCCTTCAACTCCTGCGCATAGTAATCGACCTTATTCTCACCAGAGATAAATCGACTAATTGATGTACCTATATTGATAAGTAGAGATCCAGAGCCAGATGTTGGATCATAGATTCTGATGTGCTCTTTGTTCTTTAAATTTTCAGCTATAATTTCAGACATCAGAATTGACACCTCATGCGGGGTGTAGAATTCTCCAGCCTTTTTTCCTGCATTGGCTGCAAACATGCTGATAAGATATTCATAAATAAATCCTAGAATATCATAATCCTGCTTGCCATCCATAGGAATTCGTCTAATTAGCTTTAACAAGCTCTTTACTGACTTAGTCTGCTTTTGAGCTGTATCACCCAATTTAGAAAGACCAGACTGCAGGGTTTTAAAGATGTTCTCAAAAATCTTCTTATAGGTCTCCTCTATGTTTAAATCAAATGCATTTAGAGCATCACGAACATTGGCAATATTAAAATCATCGCCCTTCTCGAGCCATGTAGAGAACAGATTGTTATATGAGATAAAATATCCAATATTCTGGCGAATGTGCTTTGCCAGTTGAACATCCTCCTCATTGACTTTTTTTATATCGCCATCTTTATAGCCTTCGTCTTTCAAAAACTGAATTTCACTTTCTGAAAGGTACTTATAAAACATAAAACCCAGGATGTAATCCTTGTATTCGTTTGCTTCTATCTTGGAACGCATCTGATTTGCTGATTGCCAAATTGTAGAAGCCAATTGCTGTTTATTCATCGTCATTCTCCTCCCGTTTCTCGTAGGTAAGTCTAATGTCATAACCTAATCCTTCCATCATTTGAACAAAGGTTTTATTTATAACACCATCATCTTTCTTTACGATACGATTCACATACTGTACGGTTTTTCCTATTTTTTCAGCCAAAGCAGCTTGTGTTGTATCAGCTTCAACACATTTTATTTTAATATCTTTTTCAATGTTGTTTTTTATCATGAACCGCCCTCCGTTCAGTAAACTTACAAATTCATTTAACATGATGGCACAATCAAGATGATTTTGTCAATATATTCGGTTAATAAATTCCATGATTTTCTATATATTCAATTGTTTAATTATTTGAAAGGTATATAGTTTAACCTTGATTCTTTCACACAACACATACCCCTATGTTTATAATCCTCTTATCTTCACAACCTAACTATCAGTTTCTTCAACTCAACCTATTTACTTCTCACTCTTCGTAATGTTCTACATTTTTTAGCCATTTACTTCTCAACTCTTGAAATCAATACAACCGTCTCCACGTGCTCTGTTCAAGGAAAAAATCAATCAGAAATTCAAATGTTCAACGATTACTTCAACTATTCAACGATTTACCCTAGAAATGCACACCCCGCCTAAAGTCAAACTATTTGAAACTGCTATCTTGGCTTCATTAACTGGTGAACAAAGAAAATCTTCAATAGTAGCAGCCAAATTCGAAAAAAGCGATCTCCAAAAAACTTCGGAAATCGCTTGTTTCAAGCCGTTTCAGGCAAAACAAAAACCACCCACCGATAAAATTCTTTTTATCAATAGATGGTAGATAATCTGGTGGAGGCGGGGGGAGTCGAACCCCCGTCCGAAAGAATGACCAGCCAGGTGTCTCCGAGCGCAGTCCGTGTTTTGAGTTTCGCTCAGCCGGCGCCCACGAACAGGCTCCTTCGAGCTATCCCCGATAAAATTCCCCTTTCAGCCCCTCGAGAAAGAAGGCTGAAGGGTACCTCACTAAGTGACGCCCTGCACTAAGCCGTGAGGATACTTAGCCGGACGAGCCGCTTAAGCGGCTAGTGCAAAATTATCTTCTGCAGTTATTTGTGTTTTTCGCCTTTTTAACGAGCTGGCGACAACTCGGCTCGCTGCCCAACTCACCTATTCCCCCGTCGAAACCATTACGCCCCCTTGGGTTGGATAACTGCATCGAAGGTTGTTTAGCTGTCTGGAATACTGATTTTACACCCTGTTATATTTATTGTCAACTGGACCGGCCGCGTTCCTTGACAGCTCTTTCCATATCGCGTTTGGCATCGCGGCTTGCTATATCTTCCCGTTTGTCATATAGTTTCTTGCCCACTGCTACAGCCAGGTCCATTTTTGCCAGGCCGTTTTTAAAGAATATCTTTAACGGTATTAATGTGTAGCCTTTTTCCTGCTGCAAACCTATCAAACGGTTTATCTCCCGTTTGTGCAAGAGCAGTTTTTTGGGTCTTAAGGGTTCATGGTTAAATATATTACCCTTGTCATAGGGGCTGATGTGAAAGTTATTCACCCAGGCCTCGCCCCCTTTGACTATTGCATAGGCATCTTGCAGATTGCCTTTGCCCATGCGCAGGGACTTCACTTCCGTACCTTTCAAAACCAAACCGGCTTCGAAAACTTCTTTTATATGATAATTGTGTCTGGCTTTCCGGTTTTCTACTACCGGCTTTATTCCCGGTTTCTTGGCCATGATCCACCTCTTGTTTTCTACCTGGGTCCGAGGAGCTACTAAGCCCGCACGGTCATAACTCTAATACCACGTTTAAACTGTATCAGCGGGAACTACCCATAATTAAACCCTCGTCTCGGTAAGTATAAACCAGGACCAGGGTTTCTACTTCTATTCCACTGTTACAATTATACCCCTGGGGAAGACATTCAGTCAAGAAGGGCAGTTTTACAGAGAATATAACTTAAATATTTAAAACTCCTTCCTAATCATATTAGGGCAAAAAGATAATCTTCTCCTTATCCGCCTGGCGATAGGAAACACTAAGGGCGTCCCCCGGTTTCCATCGGTTTCCTAAATGAGTTCGAAGTCGATTTTGGCTTCGTTGACGTCGACTTTGGCCAGCAGGACTTTTACCGGGTCACCGATGGCGAATTTGCGGCCGGTATGGTTACCGGTCAAGGTATAGTTGCGATCATTAAATACATAGTAGTCGTCAACTATGGATGATATATGGACCAATCCCTCTACGGTATTAGGAAGTTCAACAAAAAAACCGAAGGATTGCACTGAGGAAATCCGGCCTTGGAATTCTTCTCCTACAAACTGCTTCATGTACTGGGCTTTTTTGATGCCTACCAATTCCCGTTCGGCTTCTTCGGCTTTTATCTCCTGCAGGGTGGAGTGTTCTCCGTATTCGGCCATCTTGGAGTTCAGGCTGGCCTTTTTCCGTTCGCTGATACTGTTGGCCAGCATCAGGCTTAAAACCCGGTGGACAATGAGATCCGGATAACGCCGGATAGGGCTGGTGAAATGGCAATAATAAGGAGAAGCCAATCCGAAGTGCCCCAGAGCCTGGGGTACATACCGGGCATGTTTCATTGATCTCAATACCATCAGGGATATCATCTGTTCTTCCGGCCGGCCTTTTATGTCCTGCAGTACTTTCTGGAAGAGCAGGGGTTGTATTTTACGGCCTTTTATCTGGTGGCCAAAGACTCCCAGCACATGGTTCAATTTTACCAGGGAATCTTCATCCGGGTTTTCGTGCACCCGGTAGAGCAGGGGCAGTTCCTGCCGGTACATGTGCTCGGCTACCGTCTCGTTGGCCTTAATCATGAAGTCCTCGATGAGCTTCTCTCCGGCACCCTGTTCCCGGCGTTTGATTTCCAGGGGTATGCCGTTTTCATCCACGATAACTTTGGATTCGGGGAAGTCAAAGTCCAGCATCCCCCGTTTTGTTCTCTCGCTGCGTATAATACCTGCCAGCTCCTGCATGGTGAAGAATTGCTCTATATGATCCTTATAACGTGCCTTAAGATTGTCATCTTCTCCAGCCAGTATTTTATTCACATCGCTGTAGGTCATGCGTTCGCTGACTTTTATCACGGATTTGCGTATTTTATAATCAACCACCTGCCCCTGAGAGTTAATGTCCATGATGCAGCTAAGGGCCAGGCGGTCCTGCCGGGCATTCAGGCTGCAAATATCATTGGACAGCTGCGGCGGCAGCATAGGCAGTACCCGGTCAATAAGGTAAACACTGGTGCCACGCTTGCAGGCTTCTTTATCCAGTTTGCTGTCTTCCCGGACATAATGGGACACATCGGCAATATGCACTCCCAGACGATGACCGCCTTCGATTTTTTCCACTGAGACTGCGTCGTCCAGGTCCTTGGCATCTTCGCCATCAATGGTTACCATCGGAATCTTTCTCAGATCCAGCCTTCCGCTCAGGTCCCGCTCGGAAATTGACCTGGCCGCTGCTTCAGCTGCTTCCTCCAGTACGCTGTCGGGAAATTCCGCGGCCAATCCGTGTTTCTTGATTATAACCTGCACATCCAATCCGGGCTGACCTTTTTTCCCCAGTACTTCAAGGATTTTGCCCTCGGCAAATCCTTTTTTATCCGGCCAGGAAGTTATTCTGACCAGGACTTTATCCCCGGGATTTACTTTGAGCTTGCGGCTGCGGCTGACGGTGATGGGATAGATTTGCCGCGCATCATCCGGTATAACCTGCAGAGAATGCCTGCCCCGCTCATAGGTCCCCACCAGTTCTTTGTTGGCCCGCTGTATCACCCGGACTACTTCTCCTTCGGGCCGGCGGGATTCACCGTGAGCCCGCTGGTATATCCTTACCAGAACCTTGTCATGGTGCATGGCTCCGTTCAGGTTGCGTCCATAAACAAAAATATCCGGGGTGTCCGTCTGGTCTTGAATGATAAATCCATATCCCCGATGGCTCAGGTTCATAACTCCCCGGGCCAGGTTCATTTTTTCCGGCAGGCCATATTTATTCTTGCGAGTCTTGACTATTTCTCCTTGTTTTTCCAGGCTGCCCAGTGCACGGGCGAATTTATTCTCCTCCTCGGCTTCTATCCCAAAAACTTTCATCAGATCAGTATAGCCGAGGGGATGATAGGTATCCTGCCGCATGTATCCCAGGATTGCATTCTTATTTACCAATAGAATCCTCCTTTCTATGACAGGTGTTTTTATTATTATTCCCGCATCTTCCAGCTGCTTAATCTATAAACCGATGTCTGCCGCGATTTTTTTCATGCTCTGCAATCCCAGGTCTAAAAATTCTTCCAGTTCCAAGCCCAGAACCGTGCAGCTTTGCATCTGTTCCCGGCTGGCTCCTTTGGCAAAGGCTTTTTCCTTGAAGCGCTTCTTTAGTGATTTCAGCTGTACTTCCTCCAGTTTCTTGTCTGGGCGCACCAGAGCGGCGGCGGTGATAAATCCGCTAAGGGGGTCGGCTGCATACAGAGCATGGTCCAGCAGGCTGTTTCTGGGCAGGCCATGTACCTCATTATGTACTTTCACTGCATAAACTACATCTTCCGGCAAGCCCTTTTCGCTTAAAATCTGAGCCCCCAGCAGGGAATGGCGCTGAAAATCATCCGCGGTAGAGTCATAATCTATGTCATGCAGAAGACCGGCCAAACCGAACTTGTCCGCATCCTGACCGATTTTTTCCGCTATACCCTGCATAATGGCCTCAACCGCCAGTGAATGGTTGAAGAGGTTCTCACTCTTCAAATGCTGATGCAGCAGCTCCAGGGCTTGATTTCTGTCCATTACGTTACCCTCCTGTTCTCTTTCCGGATTGGTTTTTCATAAAGTCTATTAGTTCCCGGGCCAGTATATCCCTGTCTTTATCCATAGTAGCAATATGACCGGAATTAGGCAAGGACACCATTTTTACCGGGCTGTTGGAGAGCTGTCTTCTTATGTACTCCACGCTCCCCCTCCTCACCGTCCGGTCTTGCAGCGACTGCACCAACAGAGCCGGTAATTCCATAGTTTCCAGTTCGCCGATAATGGTATTTCTCAGTTCGGTGAGACTGGTATATGCTCGGACCGGATAGCAGTTATAATCGAACCTTCCCTCACGTGCCAGTTCATTTTCTTTGCGGGCTCCTTTGGTAAAGTAAGGCATAACATGCTGAATTAAGGGGGCGAGAGCAGAGAGCAAGCGGTACTGGGTGAAGATCGGGGCATTGATAGCTGCCACCCCTTTCAATCCGCTTAGGTGAATACCGGCCCGCAGAGATAGCAACCCCCCCATGGATAAACCGGCTACAAACACATGACGGTACTCCTTGAGAAGTTTTTCCCCTTCACTATGCACTGCTTCATACCAGTCCTGCCAGGTAGTAGCATTGAGGTCGGCCGGGTTTGTACCATGCCCAGGCAGCAGGATTCCGCTCACCGTACAGCCATCCGCTTCATGGACAAGCCGGGCGGTGGGCAGTAATTCCGAGGGTGAGGCGGTAAACCCGTGCAGAAACAACAGGGCTTGGTCGCTGTTTCCCTGGAGAAAAAAGGGATTGGCCTTTATATTAGTTGCTTTCATACTATCGCTTCCTGCTTTGGTTTTAAATTGCATTATATACCATATCTGCACTTAAAGCAGCATGGACAAAATCTTGAGGCATCGGAAGAAACTGCTTCAACGAAGCGGGTGATAAGAACCTGCCGCCCGGATAAAAATTCAGCAGGCAGATGAACTTCTGCCTGCTGCTTAGGTTATATTCTATTTACATTATTATTACAGCAGCGGGGCAATAAATACCAGCGAAACTATCGCCATTAGCTTTAAGAGTATGTTCAATGAAGGCCCGGCGGTATCCTTACAGGGATCTCCTACCGTGTCGCCTACCACTCCGGCCGCATGGGCCTCACTGCCTTTGCCGCCATAGTTGCCGGATTCAATATATTTTTTGGCATTATCCCAGGCTCCCCCGGCATTGGCCAACATGATAGCCAGACATACGCCGGAAGCTATGGCACCGGCCAGCATTCCGGCCAGTGCTTCACCTTTCAAAAATACACCTACCAGCACCGGAGCTATGATAGCCAGCAGCCCGGGTACGATCATTTCCCTGATAGCGGAGCGGGTACTGATGTCTACACAGCGGGCATAATCAGCTTTCGCTTTTCCTTCCATCAAACCGGTGATTTCCCGGAACTGTCTTCTTACTTCTTCTACCATCTCCGCTGCGGCTCTTCCTACTGCTCCCATGGTCAGAGCGCAGAAGAAGAAGGGAAGCATGGCCCCGATCAGTACCCCTACCATAACCATGGGGTTAAGCAGGTTTACCGAAGACACGCCTGCCACCTGTGAAAAAGCACTTAAGAGGGCCAGGGCGGTGAGAGCAGCCGAACCGATGGCAAAACCTTTTCCGATGGCTGCGGTGGTGTTTCCTACTGCATCCAGGCGGTCTGTGGTTTCACGAACTTCATGGGGCAGCTCCGCCATTTCCGCGATCCCCCCGGCATTATCTGCTATGGGGCCATAAGCGTCTACGGCCACTACCATACCGGTGGTTGCCAGCATTCCCACCGCGGCCATGGCTATACCATAGAGACCGCCGGTCAGGAAGGCTATTACGATGGCGGCGCATATGATTAATATTGGAATAAAAGTAGAAAACATACCTACTCCCAAACCGGAAATGATAACGGTTGCGGGCCCGGTCAGGGCAGATTTGGCTATTCCCTTAACCGGCTTGTATTCATCCGAGGTATAGTACTCGGTAACTAGCCCAATAATGGTTCCTGCCAGCAGCCCGGCCACCAGGGACCAGAATACTCCGAAATGCTGGGCAGGCAGCAGGTTTTTAACCGCAAAGTAAGCCATAATAACCAGTAATCCGGCCGAACCAAAGGTACCGGCATTCAGAGCTTTCAGGGGATTGGTTTTTTCGTCGGTTCTTACGAAGAAGGTACCGACAATTGAAGCAAGAACTCCCCCGGTTGCTATAACCACCGGCAGGAATATTCCGCCTGTGCCATACAAAGCCAATCCTACTGCACCCAGAGTCATGGCAGCAATAATCGAACCAACATAGGATTCAAACAGGTCAGCACCCATACCGGCTACGTCACCCACATTGTCACCAACGTTGTCAGCAATAGTGGCCGGGTTTCTGGGGTCGTCCTCAGGTATTCCGGCTTCAACTTTACCTACCAGGTCGGCGCCTACATCAGCAGCCTTGGTGTAGATTCCTCCGCCCACGCGGCCAAAGAGAGCTATGGAACTGCCGCCCAGGGCAAATCCATTAACGATGGAGGGTTCTCCAAAGATTATGTACAGTATTCCCAGGCCCAACAGGCCCAATCCGGAAACGGCCATGCCCATTACCGCGCCGCCGGAAAAAGCTACACCCAGAGCTGCGTTTTGGGAAGTACGGGCTGCATTGGCGGTCCTGACATTGGCCTTGGTGGCCACCGACATGCCGATATAACCAGCGGTAGCTGAGCAGATTGCACCGGCCAGAAAACATATGGCAGTCTGCCAGCTGTTGTTGGGCAGAGCTAATCCCAGCACCAGGAACACAAATAATACGAAAACTGCCAGGGCAGTATATTGCCTTCTCAAAAAGGCCATCGCGCCCTCATGTATATGTCCGGCTATCTCAACCATTCTCTCATTTCCGGGATCTGCCTTGTTGACTCTCCCCACCAGGTAAACCGCAAAGAGAAGTGCAATCGCCCCCCCGGCGGGAGCGTACAATAATAGATTCTCAAACACTATAACAAAGCCTCCTTATAAATAATAACGAAGTGAAATCACACTTTTTGCCTGTATCCAGCATACTGCTATAGCATAGCAATTACCAGTGTCAATATCATAAACGCTGCAACCAACCAGGCGGTTATTTTGGCCAATAATTCATCCAGGCCTTTTTTCTTCCCTCCAAACAGGGCTTCGCTTCCCCCTGCGATGCTGCCTGACAGTCCGGCGCTCTTACCTGACTGGAGAAGTATGGTCGCAATCAATCCGAGTCCAATCAGAACTTGAAACACCAAGGCAACAGTTTTTATCATGATTTCACCTCCGTTTCCAGCTATCCGTGGCTAGAGCCAAAGTATATTTTAACACAAAAAGGCTGTATATAACAATACACTGTCCTAATTAAGGGCGGACACTATAGAAAACTTCTTTGCCCCGGTACTGGGCAAAAACATCCAGTTCTTCTTCTATTCGCAGCAGTTGATTATATTTAGCAACCCGATCGGTGCGAGCCGGGGCTCCGGTTTTTATCTGTCCCGCCCCGGTGGCCACTGCAATATCAGCAATGATGGCATCCTCCGTTTCTCCCGAACGATGAGAGATAACACAGGTATAGCCGGCTCTTTTGGCCATATTCATGGTATCCAGGGTTTCACTCAGGGTTCCGATCTGGTTGACTTTGATCAGTATGCTGTTGGCGATACCGTTCTCAATTCCCCGAGCCAGTCTTTCGGTGTTGGTTACGAATATATCATCACCTACCAGCTGGATCTTGCTGCCCAGCCGCCGGGTCATTCTTTCCCAGCCTTCCCAGTCATCTTCATCCAGTCCGTCTTCCAGGGATATTATAGGATACTTATTGACCAGATCCTCGTAAAATTCGATCATTTGATCGGAAGTCAAGATCTCGCCCGTACTTTCCAGGTGGTATTTGCCGTCCCGGTAAATTTCACTGGCGGCCACATCCAAGGCCAGGTATATATCTTTGCCAGCTTGGTAGCCGGCTTGGGCGATGGCTTCCATGATAGCATCCAGAGCCGCCTGGTTGGAAGGCAGATTGGGAGCGAATCCTCCTTCATCGCCTACTGCGGTGGCCAGCCCTTTGCTCTTCAGTACTTTTTTCAGGGCATGGTAGACTTCCACCACCATCCTCAACCCTTCTGCAAAGTTAGGCGCTCCGGCCGGTATTACCATGAATTCCTGAATATCAACGTTGTTGTCGGCATGCTGGCCGCCATTCATTATATTCATCTGGGGAACCGGTATCTCCCGGGCGTTGACTCCTCCTATATGCTGGTACAGGGGGATTCCCAGATACTGAGCAGCAGCCCGGGCCACGGCCAGCGATACCCCCAGTATGGCATTGGCTCCCAGTTTGTTCTTGTTAGCAGTACCGTCCAGTTCCAGCATTAGAGTATCGATGTCAATCTGCCTCACTGCATCCATCCCGATAATCTCGGGAGCAATTATTTCATTAACATTCTCGACGGCTTTCAAGACTCCTTTGCCATTGTACCTTTTTTCATCTCCGTCCCGAAGCTCCACGGCCTCATGAGCGCCGGTGGAAGCCCCTGACGGAACCATAGCTCTGGACATAGTACCATCTTCCAGTATCACTTCTACTTCCACGGTAGGATTTCCGCGGGAATCAAGTACTTCTCTGGCAAATACATCGGCTATCACACTCACTACTATTACCCCTTTCTTTGAAGACAAATCTTGCAGCATGTATTTCCGCTGTTTAACTGTGGTCATCCGCTCTCGACAAGGTTTTGCCCGGTCATTTCCGGAGGGGCTTCCATCCCCAGCAGTTTCAGCATGGTAGGTGCTATATCCTGCAAGGACCCGCCCGATTTCAAGCTGCATCCGCGGTGATGTTCGGATACCAGGATTAAGGGAACCTGGTTGGTAGTATGCGCAGTCAGACATGCCCCGGTACGAGGACACACCATCTCCTCACAATTGCCATGATCAGCAGTTATCAGCACTATCCCTTCTTTTTCCAGAACCTTTTCCACCACTTCCTGCAGGCATGTATCTACCGTTTCTATGGCTTTTACCGCTGCCGGCAGATTACCGGTATGCCCTATCATATCCGGATTGGCATAGTTTAAAATTATCACCTGGTAATAATCCCGTTCTATTTCCTCAATTACCCTATCAGTTACTTCCCGGGCACTCATCTCCGGCTGCTGGTCGTAGGTCTCTACCGGCGGTGAGGGTATCAAAATCCGATCTTCACCAGGATTGGGCTGCTCAACCCCTCCATTGAAGAAGAAGGTGACATGAGCATATTTCTCGGTTTCCGCAATACGCAATTGTTTAAGGCCATGCCGGGCCAGCCATTCTCCCAGGGTATTTTCCATGCTCTGGGGCACGAAAGCGACATCTGCCTTCAGGGTTATATCATACTGGGTCATACCAACATAATAAGCAGCGGGACATTTAAGCCGTTCAAAACCTGTAAAATCAACATCGGTCAAGGCATGGCTGATTTCCCTGGCCCGGTCAGCCCTGAAGTTAAAGAAAATGATACTGTCGCCATCCTTAATGGTACCCCGGGGTATACCGTACTCGTCCAGAACAACCACCGGTTCCACAAACTCATCGCTGACCCCGGCCTGATAACTCTGCTCGATGGCTGTCAGGGCGTCCAGGGCCAGCTTGCCCTTGCCCGTCACCATGGCCTCGTAGGCCGCCTTTACCCGATTCCAGCGCTTATCCCGGTCCATGGCATAGAAACGCCCCATTATAGTGGCGATCTTGCCGATGCCTAATTCCTGCATCTGGTTCTGCAGTCTTTCTACAAATTCCATCCCGCTATGAGGATCAGTATCCCGGCCATCTAAAAAGGCATGTAAATATACCTGGGGCAGATTCTGTCTCTGGCAGAATTCCAGCAGTGCATAGATATGGTCCAGGTGACTGTGGACTCCGCCGTCGGAAACCAGACCCATTAAATGCAGCGCTCCCCCTTGGGAGCGAGCCTGCTCGGCTGCGGCCAGGAAAGCAGGATTGGCAAAAAAGGTGCCGTCTTCGATGGCATTATTGATGCGAGTTATTTCCTGATATACAATGCGTCCGGCCCCCATGTTCAGATGCCCCACTTCCGAATTACCCATCTGCCCCCAGGGTAAGCCTACAAATTTGCCCGAGGTATTCAGACAGGTGTCCGGATATTTATCCCTTAATCTATAAAAATTATCCGGCCGGGCCAGGCTAATCGCATTACGCGGGCAGTTCTCCCCTTCTCCCCAGCCGTCCAAAATCATTAAAACCAGAGGTTTCATTTTATTCATTTGCACCCAACCTTACTATTCCGGCAAAGACTACCGGATCAAGACTGGCTCCGCCTACCAATGCCCCGTCTATATCCTCCTGCTGCATGAATTCTTCTATGTTATCTGCTTTAACGCTGCCGCCATACAGAATCCTGACCCCTTGAGCCACTTTCGAACCCCAATCCTGTTCCATCCGGCGGCGGATAAAACTGCACATCTGCTGGGCATCCTGTCCGCTGGCATTAGCCCCGGTTCCAATAGCCCACACCGGTTCATAAGCAATAACCAGCTTTTCCAGCCCTTCCGGAGCCTGTCCCTGCAGAGCCGCCTGCAGCTGCTCACCCACTACCCTTTCCGCCTCTCCCGCCCTTCTTTGCTCCAGGGTTTCTCCAATGCACAGAATAGGAGTCAATCCCCGGAAAAAAGCATGGAGTATCTTCTGGTTGATCACCGGGTCAGTTTCCCCGATAATCTGTCTTCTCTCCGAATGACCGATTATTACGTAGGTGCATCCGGCATCCCTAAGCATGGCCGCCGATATTTCCCCGGTATAGGCTCCGTTATCGGTCCAGAACAGGTCCTGGCCCCCCAGTTTAATATCAGAACCGCTCAGGAGACCTTGCATCTCATAAAGCAGAGTGAAGGGGGGGCAAAGCAAAACCTCAGCCCAAGTGACATCCTGCAGCATGGGCCCAACTTCCCGGACGAAGGACCTGGCTTCGTCAAGGAATTTATTCATTTTCCAGTTTCCCGCTATCAGGGCAACCCTCATCCAACTACCTCCCTTTTAGAACTGTGCCGGGAATTATTATTCACAAACCGCCACTCCGGGCAGGGCTATGCCTTCGAGAAATTCCAGGGTGGCTCCTCCGCCGGTGGAGATATGAGTGATCCCATCTTCCAGACCCAGATCATGTACGATTACGCTGGTATCCCCTCCGCCAATAACTGTGGTGGCGGGCGAATCTGCCAGAGCCTGGGTAATAGCCCGGGTGCCCTGGGCAAATTGTTCATATTCGAATACGCCCATGGGACCATTCCAGACTATGGTTCTGGCTTCCTTAATAAGTTTTTCGAATTCTGCTATGGTCTGGGGTCCGATATCCAGAATCATCATATCCGCTCCTACTCCATCCACGTCCACAACCTCGGCCACTGCGTCAGCTGAAATGGCCTCCGCTATCACTACATCCTGGGGAAACACCAGGCGGACGTTCTTGCTCTGCGCAGCCTGAATCAGATTCCGGGCCTGGTCCAGCAGCTTGTCTTCACAGAGTGAATTGCCCACGTTGTTGCCCAGGGCCTTGAGAAAAGTATTGGCCATCCCTCCGCCGATAAGTATAATATCCATTTTATCCAGCAGGTTATGGATCAGGCCCAGTTTATCTGCTACCTTGGCTCCGCCCAGAATGGCCATCCTGGGCTTTTCCCCCTCTCCCAGCACTTTTCGCAGCATGGCCACTTCATTTTCCATCAGAAACCCGGCATAAGCGGGCAGATAATCTGCTATTCCGGTGGTGGAAGAATGCGCCCGATGGGCGGTGCCGAAAGCATCATTGATGAAAACATCCCCCAGGGAAGCAAGCTGCCGGGAAAATTCCGGATCATTTTTCTCTTCCCCTTCATAATACCTGACGTTTTCCAGCAGCAAGACCTGACCATCCTGCAGCCGGCTGGCCGCCTGCAGCACCTCGTCCCCTATGCAGTCATGTATCATAGCGACCGGCAGGTTAAGCAGAGCGGACAGATGGGCCGCTACCTTATCCAGGCTGTATTTACCGTTTTTCTTGCCCCCGGGGCGTCCCAGGTGGCTCATCAATATCAGCCGGCCTCCCTGCTGCAAGATGTATTGAATACTGGGCAAGGCAGCGGCTATTTTGGCATCATCCAGGATGTTGTTTTCCTTGTCGGTAGGAACGTTAAAATCTACCCGCATCAATACTCGTTTTCCCTTAAGCTCCAGGTCACGCAAACTTTTCACTACTTACACCTCCGCATATATCAATCAAATTAAAGTTTGCCTATATATGAGACCGCATCTACAACCCGCATGGAATAACCCCATTCATTGTCATACCAGGCGATGACCTTGGCCATCCTGTCCCCCATGGTCATGGTCAGCAGACCATCTACCACAGCAGAATGATTTTCTCCGCGATAATCAGTGGATACCAGTTCCTCTTCGGTATATCGTAGAATACCCTTCATCTCGTTCTCGCCAGCCTGTTTAAAAGCGTCGTTGATCTCCTGGACTGAGGCTGATTTGCCCAATTCCACCGTCAGGTCGATCAGGGACACGGTTGGCGTAGGAACTCTGATTGCCATTCCGTCGAATTTACCCTCCAGTTCCGGTATGACCAGGCCCAGGGCACTGGCGGCACCGGTAGTGGTTGGAACCATGGATAAGGCAGCCGCCCGGGCTCTTCGGGGGTCATCATGGGCCAAATCCAGTATGCGCTGATCGTTGGTGTAAGAGTGTACGGTGGTCATCATCCCCCGCTGGATACCGAATGTATCCAGCAGCACCTTGGCCACTGGAGCCAGACAGTTGGTGGTGCAGGAGGCATTGGACAGGACCTGGTATTCAGGTTTGCATTGCTGATGGTTTACTCCCATTACCATGGTAAAATCCACTTTCTTGCCCGGTGCGGTAATCAGGACTTTTTCTGCTCCGGCCTTCAAATGCTTGGAGGCTTTGTCCTTGCTCCGAAAAGCTCCTGTTCCTTCGATAACTATATTTATCCCCAGTTCTTTCCATGGCAGTTTCTCAGGATCTTTTTCCGAAAGGTATTTGACGGTTTTGCCGCTGATGTTCAATCTATCCTGCTCAAAACTAACCTCACCCTGATAGCGGCCATATATGGAATCATATTTGAATAAGTGTGCTGCGCTTGGGGCATCACCCAGATCGTTAATGGCTACAATTTCCAGGTCATCTCTTTCCAGCGCTATCCGCTCCACCAGTCGCCCAATACGTCCAAACCCATTAATAGCAGCTTTGATCGTCATCTTGACCACCCTTTCCAATTTATTTCATGATTTCTCTGGCCGCTCCCTCATCGGTGATTAAAACATCGAGCTGGCCGTGACTTAAAACCGCCTTGATAGCGTCCGCTTTCTTCCTGCCTCCAGCCACCGCAACAACCGTCTCAATATTGCCCAGGTCACTCATCTCCAGTCCTATGCCCGGAACTTCATATACTATGTTGCCCTTTTCATCAAAATAATATCTAAATGCTTCGGCAACAGCATTTTTTTCCTGCAGCATAGCCATAATCGGGGGAGTTAAGCCCCTCCTGGCCGCCATCTCCAGAGCTGGCCCTATTCCGTGTATTAATATGCTGCTGGTTTTGATCAACTGCAGGATTTCTTTGATATGTACATCTTTTTTTAGAATTTCCGCGGTATTTTCCTCTATGTTATCGGGAATATGCAAAAGTCGGTACTGAGCTCCCAGGGTGACGGCGATTTTCGCAGCTATAGTGCCTGCTTGCTGTTCCAGCCCTTCCCCCAAGCCGCCGCGGGCCGGAACTACCAGTACGTCTTTCATATCCGTACTGCCTTTCATGGCTGCTGCCATGGCGGCCAGAGTAGTCCCGCCGGTCACTGCCAGCACACTGTCCGGTTTCAGTATTTTTCTCAGATAACCGGCTGCTGCCCGTCCCAGATCCTTAAGGCTGAGATGATCCTGGCTGGAATCCCCCGGAACAATTATGCTTTCTTGCAGATTAAAGCTCTGTTTGATTTTCTCTGCCAGGGGCTGAATACTAAACAGGGAGGGTACAATTTCACTTATGTCCTGCAGCAGTTCCCGGCCGGATTGACTGAGGCTGATGCCGGCAGGGGCAGAAACAGCTGCTCCCCGAACTTTTAACTTTTCGATTTCACTTCGCACCAAGCGTTCGGATAGGTTCAGTTCCTTGCACAATTGCCGTCGGCCCACCGGCTCATGATAGTAGATATGTCTTAGAATCCGATAACGGGTATCAATCAAATCTATAGCTTCGGGAGCCAGGCGCTCCAGGACCAAAAGCATTTTATTCATTGCTTAACCCCGATCTTTGTTGACTATATGCGGGACAAAGCTCTTACCAAGGGGCATTTTTGTCCCGCCGTAGTTAAAAAATCTCCTGATATATCTTTTAACTTGATTATATTATATCACATGAGTTTGTTAATAATGTATTTTACTATATATAAAACCGTAGTATTTAGGCCATAAATGCTTAACCCGGGTCTTTGACAGTTGCATAAAAGAAAAAGCCTTAGGAAGCCCGAAAAGGGCTTATTTTTTTGTCAAATTTACCATTTTGCTATTGAGTATTTTTTGGTAATGTGCCATAATATAAGGGATGGA
>Ga0334889_1000359_pt1 | contig 72909 bp, 62 predicted proteins | sample GraSluR1_MG_2_FD_207222 | JGI IMG/M metagenome (GOLD analysis project Ga0334889, IMG submission 207222) | Sludge microbial communities from methane-producing bioreactor in Wageningen University, Netherlands - Granular Sludge_8_08-R1 | ecosystem: Engineered > Bioreactor > Anaerobic > Unclassified...
TTGATTATATAGCAACATATTCTCACTTTCCAAACACACTTGCTTTTTACGAAACTGTTCTTGAAGATGAAAGTATATTGAATTCTATTGGTCTTGCTGCTGAAGAAAAGCTTGATTCTATAAAAATAGCTGCCAAACATTATACAAAAGAGAAAATTTTTGGAGATTTGAAAGTTGTTATTCTTCAGCTTGACAAAATTGTTCAAAAACATAGTTTTCCATCTAAATCAAAAGCAGCAGGTGCGGTTTTTGAAATGTATGAGGATCCTATCATATTAGTAGGGAAAGGAAAAAAATTAATCACACTGAGGGTTAGCGATAATGCTAAAAAAATTGTTAGTGGTAGAGAAATTGTTGAGGAAATGAAAAAACAGTGTCCGCAAGGTGTTTTGTCAGGCGGAGGACATGATGCTGCTGCGAGTATGAGGTGTGATCCTGAATTAACTGAAATTGTTGTTGAAAATTTACTTGAATTCATTCAAAAAAAACTGCACCGATAAAGATTTAACTTATCGCTTACATTGGATAATAAAAAAGGTGGGTGTTTGGTATGACAATATCACATTTTTATTTCGGAAAGCTTCAGATAGAAGAGAAGGTGAAAGACCTTGAAAACAAGGAAATTGGAAAGCTTGAGCTTTATGAAAACGGGTTTTCTTTGAGATACGAAACTGAGGATGAAGACATTAGTGAAAAAGTTCCCTACACAAATATCACAGAAATTGAAAATGTGAGTGGTGTTGCAATCCCGGAACAGGCCATGATAAAACTGTCTTTCATAGATACATATGGAGACAAATACAAACTAACAGTCCATATAAGCCAAAAAGCACTTGAAACGCTAGTTAAGCTTAAACAAGAAACTATGGGAAAAATGAGGAGGAAGGATGAGGATTAGATCTTCCCAAATATAAACATATGGTGTTTATCATATGGATCCAACTGTAGAGTTTGTATGACTGTTGTATGTTTTGACAACTCTTTAATAACCTCATCATAAACCTGTCTTGGTTTTTTTGTTACATCTATACTTTGTGATTTCACACAGAACATATAATATCCATCTGGTTTCAAAAAAGCTTTTATATTCTTTAGAAGAATTTCAACTTGGTTTCTTTGAGATATGTCTTGATATACTAAATCAACTTTAGGGACGTCTGAATATCGTTCTGGATGATTTGAATCCTCTATGATTGGAACAATATTTCCTCTTTGCTCCGCAAGATGTATTAAAGGTGGCATGCATACTGAAGAAATTTCAACAGCTACAACTAAACCGTTTATTCCAACAATATCTGAAACATGTGAAACTGTTGTTCCTGTTGATGCTCCCAAGTATAGAACAAATGAATTTTCTTTCAATGGAACTTCATTCAATCCCTTAGCAATAGCCCCTGCGAGCTTGCTTCGAAATAGATCCCATTCTCTGTATTCATCTCTACCTTCTCGTATTAGTTTTTCATCATAAACAGATACCCCAGGATTTAGATTTTTTGTACTAAGTCTTCCGTTTATACGGTAAATTTGTGAAAAAATCTCTTTAATGACCATAATTAATGTTAGTTTAGTACAGTTTTAAAATGTTGGTGCTGAACAAAAATAAAATGAAGGACATTATAAACATTGAAAAATTTTTTATGGAGGTTGAAAAAATAGTTGCAGGTAAAACTATTCCTCTTGAAAAGATTAATAAAAGAAAAAATCATTTTAAACTTCTGGTTTCAACTGTTTTAAGTGCTCGAACAAAAGATGAAACCACTGCACCAATTGTTGAAGAATTGTTTAAATATATAAAAACTCCTGAAGATTTAGCAAGAATAAATAATAAAAAACTTGAAAAGATAATATACGGGACTGGATTTTACAAAACCAAAGCTAGAAATCTAAAAAGATTGGGCAAAATGCTCGTTGAAGATTTTGATTCTCGGGTGCCAGACACAATTGAAGAATTGATTAAATTGCCAGGAGTTGGAAGAAAAACTGCAAATCTGGTTGTGTCGGTTGGATTTAACAAAAAAGGAATTTGTGTTGACACTCATGTTCATAGAATAACAAACCGTTGGGGCTATGTTAAAACAAAAAATCCTTTTCAAACTGAGATGGAATTAAGAAAAAAACTGCCAAAAAAATACTGGAAAAAAATCAATAGTTTGTTAGTTAAGTTTGGAAAATACTTTTGCAAACCAATTAACCCACCTTGTGAAGAATGTCCTTTGAATGAAGAATGTGAATATGGAAAAAAGATATGATTATTTTTTAGACTTTTTAGTTTTTTTCAATAAATCTTTATATTGTTGAGAATATTTTTCCCCAAAAAGAATGTAGTATATGTTGATTAAAGCAATTAGGGCAGCAGCAACATTTAATATGATAAATATCATATCATTTAAAACATATGCGTGAAATGCCAGTAATGAGCTTCCGACAAAATATAATAATGCGAAATTTAATTTTACATCGCAATGTCTGTCTTTGAGGGTTTGGTAGGTCTCATAACCCCAACCTGCAAGAATTAAAACCAAGCCAAACATACTTAATAAAGATAACATAAAAACAATACTAAACTGTAAAGTTTATAAAACTGGCTTTTTGGGAGAAGTCTGAAAGGTTTATATAATTTTATTAAATTAAAAAAATATGATATTTGTAATTTTTGTGTTTTTGATGGCATTTATTATTACATTTTTATTCACGCCCTTGCTAATCAAAAAGCTCAAGGAAAGGGGAATTGTTGGAAAAGATATGCACAAGCCAGACAAACCTGAAGTTGCTGATTCGGGAGGGTTGGCAGTTATATTAGGTGTTGTTGTTGCAATATTGATTGCAATAGCTCACAGCACATTTATTGGAAATGGACTTGATTTGGTTCCCTTGATGGCAGGAATCATAACCTTGTTGATAATAGAATTTATTGGTATTTATGATGATTTGTTTAAAATTCCCCAAGCCGTCAAAGCCTTTTTACCTATGTTGGCAGCTATTCCTTTAATGGCGATCGCAGCAGGTACAACAACTATGGGAATACCATTTTTAGGAGTAATTGATTTTGGAATATTTTATGCGGTTTTGTTAATACCTTTGGGGATCACAGTTACATCAAATTTAACCAATATGCTGGCAGGATTTAATGGTTCTGAAGTTGGTATAGGGATTGTGATATTTTTTGTTATGAGCTTGCTTTTCTTTTCTGCAGGTAAGATAGAACCATTGATAATATGTTTGGCAATGCTTGGTGCTTTGTTAGGATTGTTAGCATTTAATTGGTATCCTGCAAAAATATTCCCTGGAGATGCAACAACTTTCTTGATTGGTGGAGCGTTGGCAACTGTTGTAATTATAGGAGATTTTGAGTCAGCAGGAGCAATCTTGGTTATTCCGCATGTTTTTGACTTCTTTATCAAAGCAGTTAATAAATTCCCAAAATCATTTGCAATCTTTAAAGATGGCAAACTGTACGCTCCTGAAAAACCAAGAGGTTTGGCAGATGTTTTATTGAAAGTGTTTAATGGTTTAACAGAAGTCCAATTAAGCGTTTTATTAATAGGAATTCAAGCATTCTTTGGTTTGATTGTTTTGATTATGTATTTCTGAAACAAGTGAACGTTTTTTTATAAAAAAGTTTCCTGTTTCATCGGAAACTATTTGATTAAAGTTTACGATAAGGATATAAACTATTGTTAGTTGCTGTCTTTGTATTTCTAAGCGTTTTTTTAATTAAATGAACGTTTAATCAAATGAACGAATCTATATATTTATTTATATTTGATTTCAGCTGTTTGTATTCTTTTGGATCAATTTTTGATAAGGGTTTGGCTTTTTTTATTGATTTTTCTAAGTTTTCCATATCATAACAAACAACTGCCCCTTGTTTTTCCAATTCCTTGCAGATTTGCAATTGATGATCATCAACTGCCTCGCCAAACTGTTTTAAGCGGGGAACAAGAACACATTTCCTGTCTATGTTTATCAAATCCAAAATTGTGCCAACTCCTGCGTGCATAACAACAACCTCTGCAGAATCGATTTCTTTTTTCAGATCAGAAGGTTTCAGAAATTGGAAAGTTGCTTTGAAATTATTTGGTTCACAAGTGGAATTCCCTATTTGAGCATTAACTGTCCACTTGTTTTTTCCTGTCACATCATCTAATTCTTTGATCAAACGGTCAAAAGGGAGCGCAGTACCAATTGTAACAAATATTTTCATAAAACTCTCCCCCAATATTCTGCCCTTTTGTATTTTTTAGTTAGATTGGGCCATTGGACAATAAATTTGTTAGGCAATCTTAAATAATAGAGGATTTTCCCAGTTAAAGATAGATTTTCAACTCTGCTGACAGTTTCCACATATAAAATTTTTTTCCAGAATAGCATTCTGCCACATGTACACATATTCAAAGCAGTGCCTGCACCTGTTGACATGATTAAATCTGGTTTGAAATTCCATAAAATCTTTAATGATTCCCACCTATTAATGAAAAAATTTATCGGATTTCTTGAAATCTCAGTTATATAATAATCCGCTTTTCCTTCTGTATCTCCTCTTTTAACAGTGGCAATTTTAATTTCATGCTTTTTCTTATCCAAACCGTCATAAATTCTCATAAGCTCTTTGAAATGTCCACCAGCCGAGGAAACCAAAAGGATGCGCATGAAGAATGAAGAAACAATAAAATATATAAATCTAAGTTTAGGTATATTAATATGAGGGTAGTGATGTTTCTTAGAAATAATTATACGCAAGACAGCCGAATAATTAAAGAAACGGAAACACTATCAAATGAATTTGATATTGAAGTAATTTGCCAGCAAGACAAAAAAGACGATGAAAAAATAATTAAAAAAAATAAACTAATTATTAGAAGAGTGGTACCTTATTATTCAGATAACCGTATTATCCTAAAATTTCAGAATTACATATTATTTCCAGCCATATCCGCAATCCACGGTGCGCTTACGAAAGCAGATATATATCAAGCAAATGATGCTGATACGCTTATACAAGCATACATATCTGCAAAGCTAAACAGAGGTAAAATACTCTATGACTCACACGAGATATTTTCAGAACTGGAGATGAACAAAAACAATATATTTTTGGGATCTATATTTAATTTAATCGAAAGTGTAATAATTCCCAATACTGATGCGAGAATAACAACAAACGAACACAGGGCGAAATTTCTAGAGGAAAAATTCGGGAAGAAATTCCAGATCATGGAAAACTATTCAACACAAAAATACGCCCCAAAAGATTATGATATGATAAAAAAGCGCATTAGAAAAGAATATGGGGTGCTCTCCAGTGATACCTTATTCATTTACTGTGGTCGCATACACAATCGTAGGATTGAAGAAACACTACGTGCGTTTGAAAAGGTTAAAAATAAAAATATCCGATTCTTGATTGCAGGAAACACCCAAAAATACAAATTGAGGGTATCTGATGACAGGGTTGCACTGCTCGGCAGGGTAGATGCAAAAAAAGTTACTGAATTAGAAATAGCCTCAGATGTTGGATTCATTTTTTACGAACCGACAAATCTGAACAACATTTACGCATCATCAAACAAAATATTCTCTTATATGACAAATGGTTGTGCAATAATAACAAGTAATGATATACTGACAAACAGAGAAACCGTTGAAAATGAAAAGACAGGATTGTGCGTAAATCCTGCAAATGAGAAGGAGATACAAAAGGCAATACAATGGATGATTGATAATCCTAAAGAAGTTGAAATTATGAAAAAACGCGGCATGAAAGCTGCAAAAGACAAATATAACTGGGAGGCTAATGAAAGCAGGTTTATAAACATCTACTTGGATCTAATGAAAAAATAGGTGGGATTATGAAATTAATTTTTGTTGTCGGCACCAGGCCAAACCTGATGAAGCTGGCACCCATGGTCAAAAGGGCGAAAAAATACAATATTGATTATAAAATAATACATACTGGACAGCATTATTCCGAAAATCTCAATGATGTCTTCTTTAAGGTATTAGGACTTCCAGATCCTGATTACAACCTGGAGATTCATGGTGGATTCCCACCAGAAGTGGTCGGTGACATCATGAAAAAGATACACCCAATTTTGACATCAGAGAACCCAGATTATTTGGTAGTGTTTGGGGATGTGAGCTCAACTGTGGGCGCTGCAATGGCTGCGTTATATTTAAACATTAAGATAATACATGTTGAATCAGGTTTGAGGAGCGGAGATTGGACGATGCCAGAAGAGGTCAACAGGATTATAACAGATAGGATATCAACGTTGCGTTTTGTTTCTGAACCTTCAGGCATGAAGAACTTGAAAAAAGAAGGTTTGTCAAAAAACAGTTATCTTGTTGGGAACGTAATGATAAACAATCTGATAGATATGACAACAGATATTGACAAACAGAGTTTAATAACGCAGGGTGATTTTGGGATAGTGACATTCCACAGGCCAGCAAATGTGGATGACAAAGAAAACCTGGAAAAAATTGCAAGTATAATTGAAAAGATATGTAAAAATACCAAAGTGGTATTTCCAATTCATCCTCGAACGGTCAAGAAACTTGAGGAATTCAACCTGATTGGAAAAATGAGACAAAACAAGAACCTAATTATTACAGAACCTATGGATTACTTGAAGTTTATCAAGCATGTGAAAAATGCCAAGTTTGTTTTAACGGATTCCGGTGGCATACAGGAAGAAACAACATATTTGGGAGTGCCATGCATAACACTAAGAACAACAACAGAAAGGCCAATAACCACAAAAATCGGGACAAACACATTGGTAAAGGAATTGGATGCGAAAAAGATAACCGCGATAATAAAAACAATCCTAAACAATAAATATAAAACGGGACAAATCCCGGATATGTGGGATGATAAAGTGGCAGATAGGATATATGAGACTCTGGGGGGAAAACATGAAAGTATTAATGATATTGGGACATGACCCAATATATCCCTACGAAGATGGAAGAGTAATAAAAGAGGCCCAATCGATAATCTCTTTAGGCCATGAAGTTACTATAATGAATTTTAGTAATATTAAAAAAGAAGAGATATATAACAAGATTAAAATTAAGAGGGTTTGTCCTATAGAACAACCTAAAAATATTGTATCAAAAACTATTAAAAAAATACTTACCCTGATTTTTTTCATAAGAAAGATCCTAGGTACTGAAATAGACGTAATCCACACACATGATTTCGAAACATTGCCGTACGGAGTATTAACAAAACTGATCAAAAGAAAAAAACTTATTTATGACACACACGAACTCGCAACAGGGATGAATGATACTAGATTACTGATAAAATATTTCGTTTTCCTTGAACGATATATGATAAAGTTTTCTGATATAGTAATAAATGCCAATCCTGAAAGAGGAAAACTGCTTAAAAGGATGTACAAGTTAAAAAAAGCGAAAATGTTTGTGATACGGAATTTTCCAGATTCATTTAATGAAGAAATAAAACCTCATGAGATAATAAAAGATATGGACAAAAAGCATATTTGGCTATCTATGATTAGTACAATTAGTGAAGCAAGACCGTTAAAACCATTTATCGAAGCATTGAAATACAATAAAAATTTAAGGATTATATATTTTGGGGGCGATGGAGACAAATTCTTAAATATTGCAACAAAGGCCGGGGTCTTAGAACAAGTAAAAGTTGTCGGATATGTTAACAGAAATATGCTGTTAAAAACACTAGAATATTTTGATGGTTCAATAGTTGCTTTCGCTCAAGAACCACTAAACAATAAATACTGTGAAAGCAACAGAGTTTATGAAGCTTTAAATTCAGGCAATATAATTATAGCAACACCCAATCCTACATTATTATTTATAAATGAAAATAAATACGGATATAATGTATGGCCAAATCATAAAGAAATAAAAAATTTGTATGAAAAAATAAACAAATCTGAAATTAACAAAATGAAAATGAATGTTGCAAAAATTAAGAATACATATATCTGGAAAAAAAATCTTAAGTTTTTAAAAGAAATATATGGTGAATATCAATGAATATGAATAAATTATGTATTTTGAGAGATAAAATCCTAACTGACGCAGATAACAGTAATTTTTACGGCTATGATCCTTATGATATCAAAGGCGATGGATTGTGGTCAAAAATAATATATAAAAAATATATTTCTGCTCCTTTTCTTTTATTGGAACATCGTTTTCCAATCGAAACACGCAAAATATTGCATGTAAAAAAAGAAATATACTCAAATTCCATAGCATTGTTTTTAATGGGATATTTACATAAAAAAAATTGCAAAATAGAAACGGCAGAAAAACTTAGAAGTTTATTGTTAAACTGTAAAAGTAAAAAATCAAATAATATGGCATGGGGATATCCTTTCGACTGGTATTCCAATATAAAAATACCAAAAGATACTCCGAATATTACATCGACTTCGTTAAGCACCTTAGCTTTGATCGAATATCAAAAAAAATACTGTGAGGAAGTTTCGCCAGTTTTTGATTCAGTAAAAAAATTTTATATTAATGAATTAAATAATTTAGAAAAAAATTCATATTTTTTTAGTTATACCCCATTAGATTCAAGAAAAGTTTACAATGTCAATGCAATGGCCGCCAATGTATTTTCAGGAATGTATTTGATCACTAAAGAAAAAGAAAATGAATACATAGCTAAAGAATTGATTGAAAAAATTTTTGAAAATCAATTAGAAACAGGTCTTTGGAATTATGGAAAAAAAGAAAAATTGATAGACAATTATCACACAGGTTTCACCATACAATTTACAAAAAAAGCTTTGAAAGATTTAAAAATTCATAAATACGATAAAAACATAAAATTAGCCATAGAAACTTATAAAAAAAAATTTTTTGACTGGGAGAAAGGAGTGCCTTGGTTTGATTTGAGAAAAAAATCAAGAAGTGACATAGTTTCGTGTGCAGTAGGAATATGGTTATTTAGTGATGAAAAAAAATTTTTGTATGCTGATAAAATTTTAAAGTGGACACTTGAAAATATGATGTTTGAAAATTTATATTTTTACAAAGAGAAATATTGGCATAAAAAAGAGAAAAATTGGTTTAGAAATAATTATAATAAACTATTATCCAATAACCAAAGAAAAATAAGATTTATTCGGTGGGGGCAAGCTTGGATGTATTTTGCACTCAGTACTTACATCACAAATAAAGATATATAATTAAAAATTTGATATATTATTTTATAAATTTAGTTTCTAATTTCCGATAAAAATAATAGATTGTAAAAAATAAAATAAAAGTATTTTGGAAAAATAATATGGGCAAGTGATAATGAATGTATTTTTAAATGAAATTTTGTAATTATTAATAACTTGTTTCGGGAGAGGGGGTAGAATTAATAAATTGAGGGAGTGTAATTCTCAAAATATGTTGTCTGATAGTGATGATCAAATTTATTTAAAAATAATGTAATATTATTTAATTATTAATAATTTTGTGTATAGTTACTGTTTAAAAAATAAAACAATACTGTAAAGGCAGTTGATGATAAAAAACATATGGATTCTGATTAATGAATTTTTTAATCAATTAAAAAACTAAAGTTTTGTAGGATATACTTATTTAATAATCGTTTCTCAACATCTGTAAATGGTTTTTGAATAAAAAAGGATGCAGTATAGATTAGAAAAACTGATCCAACAATCAAACCCAAAACAAAAATACTTATAATTCTAACAGGTATGTCAAAAGACATTGTATCAAATATAGATGCAGTTACTAATTCAATATCCACGAACTGGTGTATCAAAATTAAACAAAATAGCATTATTCCTCCAGAAAGGAGAACTTTATGAATGTCTTTCGGGAACCATATGCCAAAATACTTTTTAGAATAATAGATAAAAAGAGATTTGGATGAAATAAAGGAAAACATTGTGGCAATCGCAGCTCCTAAAAGACCAAGGTGGGGGATAAGAATTATGTTTAAAATTAAATTAGGAATTATCATTGCCAATGTGACATACGTGAAAACTTTTGTTTTACCGCCAGCAGATAGTGCAGTTTTGTGTGATGTGGATAACACCATCATGAAAAATGTCGGTCCGAGAATGTAAAACAACCAATAAGAATCAGCGTAATCATTAAAGAAATATTTCATTATTTCAAAGGGATAAACTAAAACTACTAAAAGAACAGGAAGACCAAAAAATAAATACCATTTCAATGAATTTTCAGTTATCTTTTTGAACATATCCATATTTCCTTTACCATAATAATACGATAATGTAGAACCCATTATATTACTGAATATTGTTGATACGATATATCCTGCATTTCTTGCAATTGTTAAAACTGAATTATAGCTTGCAACTGCTTCTTCAGGCATAAAATAACCAATACAAAGAGTGTCGGCATGAGAAGTTATTGTTGAACTTATAGAAGTTACATAAACTGGCACCCCATAAAAAATCATTTCTTTTATTTCTAAAAAAGTTAAACTTTGCCTTTTATTTGGATAAATAAACTTAAAAAAATCATAAATACATAAGATCATTGAAAGCAAAAAAGCAAAGGCAAGAGACATTGTATGTGCTAAAAGCATGGAAACTACTGTCGAATCAAATAAAACAAAAATGAAAATTAAAGCAAAAATAATTCTTGAAAAAGGATACACTGAATTTATAGAAGCATATCTTATAAACCTCTGCCTACCTAATAAAAATTGTATAAAATAAGGGTAAACAATTGTGAAAAAAGATCCAAGCACAACCAAACCCATAAGTTCTAGCAAATGAACATTGCCGTAAAAATTAACAATTGTTTCCCTAAACAAATAAAGGAAAAAACTCACAACAAAAGCAGAAACAACTGTGAAAACTATGCCTTTTAAAAATAAATCTTTCAGCTTGCCGTGTTTTCCCTGACCCTCAAAAAAAGCTGTATACCTCTGCATTATAGCAGGGACCCCAAAATTAAATGACATGGAAATAACTCCCATAAAACTCAACGCAATAAAAAACAAACCCGCATCTTCTTTTGAAAGGGCCCAGAATATCAACAAATAAAACAAAAGTGTGAAAACTTTTCCAATACCTACAGATATAAAATTAGCAATGCTACCAATGCCTATCTTCTTGGCAACTTTAAATCCCTCAGTCTCTTCAGCCATGGGTAATCTAAATGGAATATGATTTAAAAAATGAACGGGGCTTGAGTTTCACAATCAACGGAATCGTGAAACCATCGTGAAATGGTATCTGCTTCATGATAACTCCACGATAAACACTTTTCTGAACGAAAGCGAAGCGACATGTTTAAAAATGTTTAACTATTTAATAAAAATTAAATAGTTTAAAAAAATAAACTATTGAATGTTTAGGGTGGTTGTTATGGGAAAAATAAAATGTGGTGTTATCGGAGTGGGAAACTGCTTTGCAGGATTGTATCAAGGTTTAGAGTATTATAAACGAACAGGAAAAACCGCTGTTGGATTGATGCATGAACAACTAGGCGATTATCACTGGTCAGATATTGACTTTACAGCAGCTTGGGATGTTTCAAAAAAGAAAGTGGGAAAAGAACTTTCAGAAGCTCAGTATGCCCACCCAAACTTTGTTGATTATATTATGGATATGCCCAAAACAAAAGTTGTTGTTTCCGAGTCTCCTATTTTGGATGGAGTTGGGAAATACGTCGAAGATTGGTTTGACCCAATTGAACAGACAAAAAGTGAAGAAGAACTTAAACAGCAAATAATAAAAGAAATAAAAGAAAAGGAAATCAGCGTTTTGGTAAATTATTTGCCAGTTGGATCTGAAAAAGCAGTTAAATTTTGGGCAAATATTGCATTGGAAACTAAATGTGCTTTTGTTAATTGCATGCCTGTGTTTATCGCTTCGGATGAACAATGGCACCAAAAATTCAAAGAAGCTGGTGTTCCCGCAATTGGTGATGATATCAAATCACAGATTGGTGCAACAATTGTGCATAGAGTTTTGACAAAGTTATGCGACGACAGAGGCGCAGAAGTAAAAGAATCCTATCAATTGAATGTCGGGGGAAACACAGATTTCAAAAACATGCTTGAAAGAGAAAGATTAATTTCAAAGAAAATCTCAAAAACTGAATCAGTTCAGAGCCAATTAAAACAAAGAATGGAAGAAGACAATTTACACATTGGACCAAGTGATTTTGTTCCATTTTTGAAAAACACAAAAATCTGTTTTATTAAAATGAATATAAATTCATGGGCAGGTGTGCCAATAAAAATGGATATGAAATTGGAAGTTGATGATAAAGCAAACTCAGGCGGTGTTGTTGTAGATGCGATAAGACTTGCACAAATAGCTAACGACAGAAAAATTGGCGGGTCTATTGACGCAGCTTCAGCTTATTTGTTTAAACATCCAAGAGTTCAATATTCAGATTCTGAAGCTAAGGACATACTAGAAAAGTTTATATCTTCTTAAGCCGAGGATTTTGGCATGTTAAAACAAAAATTACAGAAAGAACAAGGTGCAGTGGGAAAACTGTTAAAGAGTGTTCCCATTTCTGCAAACCAAGTAACTCTGCTTTCTTTAGTTTTTGCTTTCATCGCTGCTTATTTCATAATCCAACAAAACCTTTTGGCAGGTGGAATTTTATTTTTAATTTCTGGTGCATTGGACGCTATTGATGGAGCAATCGCCAGAGCCAAAAACCAAGTTACAAAATTCGGCGGGTTTTTTGATGGAGCGATTGACAGAATTGTTGAATCAATTTTTTTGATTTCTTTGATGTTTTACCCATTTCCTGCTGTTTTTGGCATTTCGCACACTATATGGCTGTCCGTATTAATTGTGTTTGGAACTTTTATGCCTTCTTTTGTTAGGGCGTACGCAGATCATAAACAAGTTATAAACCACGAAAAAGCAATTGAAATGGGAGGGATATTTGAAAGAACTGAAAGAATAATCGCAATATTTGTTGGTGTGGGACTAGCTCATTTCGTTGTTCCCGAATGGCTAACCTATATAACCATTGCGGCAATAATATTATCAATTGTAACAGTAATTCAACGTTTAATATATATCCACAAACAGGGGTGAGAAATATGGAAAAGGTAGTAATTGGATTTGTATGTAGAGAACTGAGTCATGCAGGAAAACCTGAATTTGACAGAGCAATAATGGAAATAACGATTGCGGCAATTAAAAATAAACTTGAACAAAAAAATATTGATTTTGAAATTTATCAAGTTGAAGAAGGGGAAGTTAAACCTGGAACAAATATTGTAATGAATATGTCCCGGGATGCAAAAATTTTAGATAAACTGGCGAAATTGGATATTCCTGTTATCAATAATCCTCAAAGTGTAAAAAATATGTTAAGCAAAGAAACAATATATGAAAAAGCAAATGAAATTGGAATAACAATACCCGAAACAAGAAAAGTTAAAGTTCGGGAACTGAAATATGATGGCGAGGAATATTATGTTAAAAGAGCTGATATTAGAGGAAAAAGAGAGCATCGCTCTTTAGTCAACAGTATTGAAACCCTTGATGAAACAATAAAAAAATTTGAGGACCAAGGAGTGGGGGAAGTTTTGATACAGAAAGCTATTGAAGGAGAAGTGATAAAATTTTATGGTGTTGGTGAAGAAGCATGGTTTGTTGGTTTTGAACCAATATCGCAAGTCAAACTTAAAATCATAAAACTGGCAGAATATATGAATGTTGAAATATTCGGCGGGGCAGTTATAAAACAAGAAGGAAAATATTATTTGATAACTATAAATGAATGGCCCACCTTCAGCGTAATGAGAGAAAAAGGTTCTGAAAAAATTGCAGAACTGATTTTGAAAAAATTGGGAATTTAATAGGTTTAGGAATTTAAGTATATTTTATCATGATGTTCATAATCCTCAAAAGAAACAGTTTTGGTTTTGTGGTCTATTTGAAATACTAAAACAAAATGTCCAATGTGCACTCTCATTAATTTTTTTAAGTGGTGCTTTAAATATTTGTAAGAATGGTTGGGTGAATTACAAATCTGATCGACTTTCTTTTTTACTAATTTGTATTGGTTTGGGTCTCTCTTTTTTAATTTAACCAGTTTGTTTAGGAATTCATCACTGTAGGAATATTCATACATGAAACCGCCTAGTCTTGTAATAAGCTATCTATTTCTACCCTAGAATAATGTTTTCCTTTAATAATTTTATCCAGTTTTTTGATGTATTTGGGTCTTAGCTCAAGTTCTAGATTGTCTTCTTCATACTTTTGTACAACCAGTTCAATGGCTTCAGATTTATTTTTTAAACCATATTTGGCTTTTATAATGTTCAACACCCGGTTAACTTCATCATCTATATCAATCATAGCAGATACCATATATATCACCTAATTTGATGTATATAGTTGTATATAGCATATATATAAAAATCTTTGGGTAGGAATTTAAACCAAACAAGAGATTTATATATGATAAAGACAGGGGTGAGTTGATGAAAGCAGTTATTTTTGATGTAGATGGAGTCTTGGTTAATTCAGAGGGTTGGCACTGCCAAGCTTGGAATCAAATTTTAAAACCCTATGATATTCAAATAAACAAAGAAGAATATGCGGGGAAATTAGCAGGGAGACAGGGAGAGGATATCGACAAAGACTTCATAACAGAACATGATTTAAAAATACCCTTCGGAAAGTTAATAACAACAAAAGAAGCACTTATTTTAGAATGGATGAAAACAAAAGAAATCCCTCTCATGTTTTACAGTAAAGAGATACTTGAAAATTTACGCAAAAATAAAAAGTTGATTGGTGCAGCCTCATCATCCCCCGCAGATGAACTGGAAGTTAAGTTAAAAAGGTCGGGATTTTGGAACTATTTTTCTGCTGTCACATCCAAAGACGAAATAAAACATAGCAAACCATCACCAGATATCTATTTGTTGGAAGCAAAAAAACTTGGAATTGATCCAAAACAGGCCATTGCCTGTGAAGATAGTTCCTACGGAGTTATTGCAGCTAAGAGAGCAGGTATGAAAGCTATTGCAATACCTAATGAATGGAGCAATAAACAAGATTTCTCACAGGCAGATTATGTTGTTAAAAATCTACAAGAAGCCTATATGATACTGGAAAAAGAATTAGATTAATTTTTCATACATCTCTTTCATTTTTAATGCATCTTTTTCAAGCAAAGGAGATTCGCATATAAACGTTCCAGAATATCCATTTTCAACAAATAACTCTATTAAAGGTTGGAATTTTGGTTCGCCAGACCCCATTGGAATGTGTTTTCTCTCGCCTTTTTCTGTGTATTCTTGTTCTGAAAAATGAGAATGAAAATTCTTAAACGCTCCTGATCCAAGATTATTTTCGACATACTCCAAAATTTTTGAATATGCATTTTTAGATTTTAAAGAACCATTTGTTCTGGAATTTAAATGCCCCCAATCAACAACAGGACAACAACGTTTGAGCCCAAAATGTTGTGCAAGCATAACAATTTCTTCAAGCGAGCCAAATTGAGTAGCTTTCCCCATAAGTTCTGGACCCAATACGATTGATGAATCTATTTTATTGTAAATTCTTTGCATTAAATCAATAACTTGTTCAGTACATAATTGGGTTGGTTTTCCCATATAGTATCCAGGGTGGAAAACAACAACGCCGCCGCCTGCATAAGACAAAGCTCTTGCAGATGTTAGTATATATCCCAAAGACTTGTCAATTTTTATTTTTTCAGGAGAACAGGCATTGATAAAATATGGAGCATGAGCTGAAAGTTTGATATTATATTTTTTAGCAGTTTCGCCTGCTTCTATTGCAGGTTGTTTTTTCAAATAAACAGATCTAACAAACTCTATCTCCATTGCTTTTAATCCCATATCTGCACAGCATTTAATTCCGTCACTTGTATTCCCATTGCAAGACAAGGGTATTCCTGCGGTTCCAAAACGTATCATAAATATCATTGAAATAAAAAGATTAATAATGGTTGGTTTTATAAATACTTTCCCACAAATAACAACTCTATGGCAACCCTTGGACATCGCAAAAAACAATTAGCAGAAGCGCGCTTAGAGAGAGAACAGTTGAAAACTGAAAAAAAATATAAAGATAGCTTACTTTTTGAGATATGGTGTAATTTGGGCTATGTGATAAAAAAACCTTCACGCCATTATACTCCTGAAAAAATAGAAGAATTGAAAAAAGACATGGAAGATACAGATGCAAAAAGAAAAGAATGGATGCGAAGAGATCCTGAAAAAGAGTACTTGCAAAAACTAAAGGAAATTGCCCGTAATAACGTTGATGAACTTATCAACCAACCAAAAGAATTTGATGTTGAATCCTGGATGGATTTTTTGTTGACACCAGATGAAATTGAAAATGTTAAACAAAGAAAAAAAGTTGATATTGATGATAAACTGGACGGAATGTATGGAGCATCAGAGAAATATGATTGTGGTTTGGAATGTGCTGCGAAAATATATTTAGCAATAACCGAACACAACGTTCTTGAAAATTTTGTTGGATATATGAAATTGGATATTTCGCCAGAAGAATGGGTAAAAGCACAAAATTATTTTATAAATTTGGGGCCAAAATCGGTTTGGGCACATCCAAAAGATTGGTTGACTTATGGTGAAAATTTGGAAGAAGAAATTGATAAAAGAATTCAAAACCCACCCATAGAAATCGCAGACATATCAGGAACTTGTCAAATAAGCAAAGTTGCTGCTGCCACAATCTATAGATATTTAACTGAAAAAGAAGTTGAATTTGAATGTAACAGACAATCAATAAAACAAAAAATGAGTGGGAGATGGCAGGATATTTTAAACCAGCCCTGGATATTCGCACACACTAGAATTTGGGAAAAAATAATTGATAAAGCTCAGAAAAAAATTATCGAAGGTCCAAAATTAGATTTATCTTATGAAGTCAAATCCTTAATAGGTAAAAAAATTGATGCAGACGATGTTGAAAAAGTAATAAATTGTTTTATGAATGGTAAAGTAAATGACAGGGATGATCCAATACATATATCTGAGATAAAAGAAAAACTTAATATATCTGGAAAAAAAATAGAAGAGGTATTGGTATTTTTGAATCATGTGGGCATAGTTAGGGATGTTTATAATGGAAAACAAGGTTGGAAAGCTCTTGTTCTTAAAAAAGAAGCTGTTGATGAAGAATGGCAACCTTTTTTTAATGAAATTGAAAGCTTTATTAATATTACCAAACTTAATTAATTTTTCTTGTTAGGTGAATATTTATGCGGATTGCAGTTTTAGACAGAAACAGATGTGTTAAAGAAAAATGCGGATACCAATGTCAAAAGTTTTGCCCAGGAGTATTGATGGGCGAGGAAACTATCGTCATAGATGAAAAAGGATATCCTGTAATATCCGAGATACTATGCACAGGTTGTGGAATATGCGTCAAAAAATGCCCTGTAAACGCAATTACAATAGTTAATCTCCCGACCGAAGGTGAAAATCCTATTTTTCAGTATGGAATAAATGCATTTAGGCTTTATGGGATGCCTTTGCCCGCCGAAGGTGTTACAGGATTTGTTGGCAAAAATGGCATTGGAAAATCAACTGCAATGAAACTTTTGACAGGATTGTTAAAACCTAATTTTGGCAAGTATGATAAAAGTTGGGAATGGAATGAAATTCTTGAGAATATGAATAACATACAACGGGCTTATTTCAAGACAATTGCCGGCGAGGATGTTCAAATATCATATAAACCCCAACATGTGGATTTAATCCCTCAGAGCTTTAAAGGAACTGTTAACGAACTTTTGGAAAAGGTTAATCCAAAGCGAGTTGAAGTTTCAAAAATTGTTGAGTGGTTTGAACTAAAATATATATATGAACGACATCTTGACAAATTATCAGGGGGGGAGATGCAGAGAGTCGCAATTGCTGCTGCTTATTTGAAACAAGGAGATTTTTATTTCTTTGATGAACCCGCATCTTATTTGGATGTTGAACAAAGATTGAAAATTGCTAAAAAAATAAAAGAATTGTCTTTAGAAAAAAAAGTTGTTGTGGTTGAACATGATATGGCATTATTTGATTATTTGGCAGATTTTGTTTATGTTTTCTTTGGAACAGAAAACGCATATGGTGCAGTTTCAAAAGTTAAATCGGTCAGAAATGGAATAAATGAGTATTTGGCAGGCTATTTGCAAGATGAAAATGTTAAATTTAGAGATCACGAGATAAGTTTCAAACAAAAAGCAGAAGAAACAGGAAAAGCAGAAATAATGATGACATATCCTAGATTTGAAAAAAAGTTTGAAAGTTTTGTTTTTGAATCGGAAGAAGGTGAAATCAATAAAGGAGAAGTTATTGGGATTCTGGGACCAAATGCAATTGGAAAATCATTGTTTGTTAAAATCTTGGCAGGTGTTGAAAAACCAGATAATGAAAAATGGGAAAATAGTATGAAAGTCTCTTATAAATCTCAATACGTTAAAGCTGATGAAAATATCACTGTTGGTGAAATTTTTTCAAGAGAAAAGCTGGATCAATTTGTGTTTAATGAATCTGTCAGAAAATTAGGTATTGGAACGCTTATGGACAAACAATTAAGCGATTTATCAGGGGGGGAACTTCAAAGAGTTGCTATAACCTTAGCTTTATCTCGAGAAGCAGATGTATATCTGTTTGATGAACCCTCCGCATTTTTAGATGTGGAGCAGAGATTGGAATTTGCATCGCTTTTACATTCTGTTATTTCAAATTCTGAAAAAGTCTGTTTTGTTGTTGACCACGATTTGATTTTAATTGAACTTTTGGCCAAAAGAATTATGCTGTTTTCTGGAGAAAGTTCTGTGCATGGAGAAAGTTCACACCCTATGAAAAAATACAAAGGTATGAATGAATTTTTGAAAAGAATGAATATTACTATGAGACGAGATCCTGATTCTTTGAGACCAAGAATTAACAAACATGGTTCTGTCAAAGATAGAGAACAAAAGGAAAAAGGAGAGTATTATGAGGTGTATTGATTTTGAATAAAAAAATATCAATCATCATACCTGCATATAATGAAGAAAAAAGAATAAAAAAAACAATACAAACATACTCTAGAGAACTAAAAAAAGAAAACATAGAATATGAAATAATAGTTGTTTTCAATGGTTGTATTGATAATTCAATTGAAGTCGGTAAAAAACTTGAAAAGAAACATAAAAGAATTAAAATTATAATAGAAAAAAGCAGGATTGGTAAAGGTGGAGCGATTATTAAAGGTTTTAAGCACGCGAAAGGGAATATCATTGGTTTTGTTGATGCAGACCAATCAACTCACTCTAAAAGTGTGATAAAACTCATCAAAGTTGCAGAAGTATTTGATGGTGCCATAGCTTCCAGATACTGCGATGGCGCATATTTATACAAGAAACAGCCTTTAATTAGAAGAATTGCTTCACGTTGTTTCAATATTTGGATAAAACTACTATTTGGTTTGAAATATAAAGATACTCAATGTGGTGCGAAATTTTTTCAGAAAAAAGCTATTAAAAAAATACTTCCCGAGTTAGGTTTAACTGGGTGGGCATTCGATATTGAATTATTGTACAGACTAAACCAAGAATCATTTGTCATATGTGAAGTTCCTGTTAATTGGAAAAACGACATAAATACAAAATTAAATATGAAAAAAGTGATTCCAAAAATGCTATTATCGACACTTGTTTTTAGAATAAGATCATCAAAAAAATTAAGACCTTTAACTTACAATAAAATATCTGATGCGATTTATATGTATGTTAAAAAAATCACTTAATTTTTTCACAGACAAAAACTCCACTAACCCCAATAGGAAATTGAATTCCTTTCGATATTAAATAATTTTCAAAATTCAATACGTTATATAAAATACTGTTGATAAATTGAGGAGGGATATCGTTTGTGTCCGAAAAATGTTTGCTCTTCAAAATATTGGATAATAACCTGAATAAAAAAACTGGAGTGAATAAAAAAAAATTCCAGTGTGAAAACATTTTAACTTTGAATCCTGCTTTTTTTAACTTTCCCATTATATCTTTATGGGAGTATCTCCTAAAATGATGTAAAGATTCATCATGATAAGACCAAAGAAAATTATGGAATGGTACAGTCAATATTAGGTGCCCCTGGATGTCCAAAAGTTTATTTATTTTTTTTAATGTGTTTGCATCATTTTTGACATGCTCAAGAAAATCACTTGCTACAATTAAATCAAATATTTGATTTGGAGAAAAATTTTGAAAATAAGTATTAGAAACACAAATGCTTTTTTTCGCACAATAATCAACTGCTGTTTTAGAAACATCCACCCCGCATACAGAATAACCTTCTGTTTTAAGCTCGCATAATAACTGACCCGTGCCACACCCTACATCTAGAACTTTAGATTTATTTTTTTTGAGAGAGTATTTATCAATCAAAAATAAGATTAGTCTTCTTTTTGCCTTGAACCACCAATGATTTTTTTCCTGTTTGCCCATAATAGCAATTTCACAATCCTCCATATTATTTAAAAATACAAAATATTTAAATATGTTGATGAAAAATAGTAAAATGCAAACATTATTTTTCAGTTTTTGTATAATTCGGGTTTTCAAAAACAAATAAATTATCAGTATTTGAATCAGGAGTTGTAATCACATCCCAATGTTGGAAGTTTTCTGCAACATCACACATGTCGGCAGTAATAATGTATTTTAGATCTTCATAGTGCATCATGTTTTGTTCGATTTTTTCAGATACCAAAGTACAGTTTTTGGGATTTAGACGTTCTCTAATTGAATGCTGAAACGTTAGTTCATCATCATATATTAAAATGTAATGGGAATTGCTTCCCGAGGCAAAAAATAAGTCAGAAATAAAACAAATATTTTGAGAATTGGCAACTTTATGAAGGTACATACTCTCTGTACTTAAGAGCATTATGGCAGGACCATCATAGATGGGTAATTCCGGCAAATTTTTTGGAGAGGTTGTTTCCAAAATCAAAAAAAGATAAACAAATGAAAAAATCAAAAGAACATATAAAACATTATCTATTTTTTTGGAACGGAAAAAAATAGAAGAAAATAAAATAAAAAATGGGATGAATCTATCATTGAAAAATGCCCAACTTAAAAGATATTTTGGCAATATGACATATATTAAAAGAAAAATTGAGGCTATAAAAGCAAATGTATTTTTAATTATTTGATTTAGAGAAAAATTATGTTTTTTGAAATGTAGAATTATATAAATTATAAAAACTAATGGCAAACCTAAGAAAAAATCCAGTAGATTTCCTTGTTCCGAATTCAAGAGTTGTTTTGCATCTGATTCAAGAGGGTCTCCAAATCCCATAAAAAGATAAATTGATGTGCTTATTAACAAGATTATAGCTAAAGTAATTAATGCTCTATCAAAAATGATATTTTCATTGAGTAGAAATTTTTTGTGAAAAATGTATAAAAATATGCTAAATATAAAAATATAAAAAACCATAATATGGGTAAAAAAAATCAAGGATGAAAAGATAATTAAAAAAGGAATATTTTTCCTGAAAAAAGAAATGAATGCAAAAATAAAAAAGGCAACTGCCAGATTGAAATTTGCCATACCAAAATTATAAATCAATGATGTTAAATAGAAAAATACAAAAAAATATGGTGCTGACATATCTTTTACATTAAAAACTTTCATGAAAAAAAACCAGGATACAATTAATAGTAATGTTTGAAGGCCCATCATTACACGCCATAATCCTTCAAAACTCATAAAATCATCCAATATATAAATTATTAATTGGGATGTGAAATTTGATATTGGAATATTTTGTATTAGAAGACCTCCGCAAGAAGAGGAATTCTTAAATGCTTGGGTTGTTAAAATCCAAATATAGGTATCATTTATTCTGATGGGGGAAAAGAAAACAGGTATAAAACTTAAAAAAACAAAAAGAAAAAAAATGTAATACAAAGTTTTATTTTCTTTATTTTTTACCATGAATATTACCAACCTATCTTACTGAACATTCCCAGTTATTGGGACACCAGGTTTAAATTCAAAATTTTGACCTACCATCAAATAATCAAAACCAATTTTATAATGGTAATAATCTCCTTTTTTAGAATTTTCGTTTATGTTTATTTGTATGATTTTTCTTTCGCTTGGTTCAAAATTTTCTGAAATCGGATAGGAATTTTCTCCAATCCATACCTGTTCAATATTGATTGGTGCTGCCTTGTTGTTTCTGACATTTAAAACTAATGCTCCATCCGAACGCATGGAATGAGATCTTATTGCAATGTCTGCATTATTCCAAAAATCCCTATGGCCTGATGATGAAAGTTGGGAAACGATTGAAGGGATATTTGTAAAGAAAATTGCCGATGTTAGAATAATCACTAAAACAATAGACAACATAAGTAAATACTCTGTAGCAGCTTGTGCTTTCATACCAACTTAAACAAAGATAATGTATTTAAAACTTAGTATTTGGATATGAAAATATGAAAATCTACAAACGATAAACTTTTTAAATAAATATGTATAAATAAATACCACACAATAGGAGGTGTCAGAATGAGAAAATTAATGATAACAACTTTCGTAATGATTTTGATGTTTTCATCAACCTATGCTGCAGTAACATCACTAAGTCAATGCACCACTGCGATAAGTGGATTTGACGCACTAACATGTATTTTCTGTGGACTGGCTGGAGACATTCAAGGATTGCTTGGACCTATTGCATTCTTGTTGGTTGTTTTGGCTGCAATAATATATGCTGGCGGACAACTTGGAGATGCACAGCTTAGGGCAAAAGCACAGGGCTGGGCCATAATGGCAATGGTTGGTGCATTAATTGCATTTGTATTGAATGTTGTTGGACCTACATTGATGAAAGCAATGTTTGGGAACGCTTGCGAATAACAAAAAAGGTCATAAAAATGAAAAAAATATTCTACATCTTTTTTCTTTTTTCACTGGTTTCAATCAGTTTCAGCCAGTTAAACAACTGTCCAGATGACCTTATAGGATTTGACAAAATAAGTTGCTTGTTTTGCGACTTAAGATGTGAAATGCAGGGATTACTGGCCCCTATTGCCTTTTTATTGGTTGTAATGGCAGCAATAATCTATGCCGCAAGCCAATTGGGTGATGCACAACTCAGATCGAAAGGCCAAAGTTGGGCAGTTATGGCAATAGTAGGTGCCATCTTAGCCTTTGTATTGTTTACAATCGGACCAATAGTAATGGAATCTATGTTCGGAGATGGTTGTGCGGGAGATGGCTGGGACTTAAGTGTCTGTTAATTAAAAGGTGATAAAATGAATTTGAAATATTTTGCAATTTTTTGTTTGGTTTTCATAATGCCAAGTTTTGCAGATTTAATACAATGTGGAGCAGATTCGGGACCAGAAGGTTTTGAAGCATTGAAATGTATATTCTGCGAACTGAGATGTGAAATTAATAGTCTTTTAGGGCCTATTGCATTCTTGTTGGTTGTTTTGGCTGCAATAATATATGCTGGCGGACAACTTGGAGATGCACAGCTTAGGGCAAAAGCACAGGGCTGGGCCATAATGGCAATGGTTGGTGCATTAATTGCATTTGTATTGAGCGTTGTTGGACCTACATTGATGACAGCAATGTTTGGGAACAACTGTACTACAGGAGTAGGATGGGCACCAACAACTTGTTAAACCCTTTCTTTTTTTTCTTTCTTTTAAACTTAAAATTAGAGCTGATTATTTTTAATATGCACAATAAGTGAGTTATTTATATCTTAAAAACGCACCCAACCCAAAGAACATACTTTTGAATTGAGCTCCTTCTGCAGTATCTGTTGAAATAAAATGATATTCAATATTGTTGGCATTTGCCAAATCAACAAAAAAATCTAAAAGAAGAATTAAAGTTTCAGGATTTTTTTCATCAGGTTTGGCAATTTTGACTTTTTCTTCGCCATCTTCTTCCGTTATTTTTAATTTATAGTCTAAATCTTCAGATATTAAAACTGAATCAGCTTGATGAGATTTTATTGCGTCAATAACAGGCTGAAGCCCATAAACTGCCAAACCATTAGTTATTGCTTCTTGGATAAATCTTGAAACCATCTTTTTTTCCTGTATTGTTTCTTGTTCTGAAATTATATCTTCAGATAACCTTATTATTTCGTTTACACCTGCTTCATCAGTGTAACCAACATTAATAAGCTGGCCGATGTGTTTTATTTGATAATTAAAAGGACTCATTTTAATAAAATTTTCTTTTGCAGGTCCAGGACCTCCGATCATGACGCCCTTGACTTGATTAGGTAAAAAATATTTATCCATATACCCTCCAATTCTTTTATAATAATTTTCAGTTTCCTCAGTAATCAAACGTTGAAATCTTGCCGCACTCTGGCCGCCAACATGTATTTTAGAATGAGCCATAGAATGAATTGTTTTGAGAACTTCAACTTGAGTTCCTTTTAAGTACGCCAAAGTTGCGTTTCGTCCATCCATAGCAAGAATTCCATAAACATCAGTATGACTAATAAATTTCTCAAGAGGTTCAATGAAAAACTTGGAATCGCACCTATATACTTGAATGTTGAGGGGTGCAGGCGGAATAATTGAAAAAAGTTGGATGTCAATTTTTGCAGGGGTGTCTGAAACATTTCCGCAAAATACTGCCACACCATTTTCAGGAGTTCTACCATTTAGGGTTTTTAGAAACCCTAAAACCTTTTCCAAAGCGTCCGAAACATTTGTGCGTGTTGATTTGGATTTTATGTTTGAAGCTTGGCTAAGCTCTCCTTTAAGTTTTGTTGTAACTTCATGGATAGGATAATTGTCAGGAACGTAAACTGATATCAACTGCGTACCACTACCTTTAATATCTTTTAAATGATCAATTTTTCGTTTAAGTTGAAATTTTTGATCTTTGGTTATTGCTACAGGTTCATCTGAACTATCCATAAGTTAGATTTGATTCCATATTCTTATAAATCTTGGTTTTATTTTTTCTTTGGTTTTTTAGGGTTACGAGATTTAACAGGTTGAATAAAATTGTTGGCCCCGACAACAAAAAATATTGTGCTGATTAAATATAAAACAGGTACTGCCTGCCATATTGATTCATCTATTTGGATCTGAAAAACTCCTAATAAAACCATTATAGAACTAAAAACAACATATATTATACTTGCTATTATCAAAAACAATAAACTATCTCTGAGCTCACCGCTTAAACCTTGCAGCGAATAAAAAAATTTTATGCTCCCTACAAGACCTATGATTATACCTAAAACGCCCAAATACCATCCAATCATAAATATCACTTCGAATATATTTTCTCGTAATGTTTATAAAACTTATCACATAAAGAAAATACATCTTCTTGTATTTTTAGAGATGTTTACAGAGGGGTGTGATTAATGGCAAAAAAAGAAAATATTGTAGAACTAGTCCAGCGCTTAATGGACTCAAGAAAAGATGTTAGAAATGTAGCTATTGTTGCCCATGTAGATCATGGCAAAACAACATTATCTGATTCACTTGTTGCTAAAGCAGGATTAATGTCAAGAGAGTTGGCAGGAGAACAAAGAGTGTTGGATTATGATGAGCAAGAACAAGCTAGAGGAATCACGATTAAATCTGCAAATATATCTTTAGTTTTCCCCTTCCAAGGTAAAGAATATTTAATTAATTTGATTGACACACCTGGCCACGTTGATTTTGGGGGCCACGTAACAAGAGCTATGAGAGCTGTTGATGGTGTGATTGTAGTTGTTGATGCGGTTGAGGGAATGATGCCCCAAACAGAAACCGTTTTAAGACAAGCTATGAAAGAACGTGCAAAACCTGTTGTTTTTATAAATAAAGTCGACAGACTTATAAGTGAAATGAGGCTGACTCCAGAGGACATGCAGAAAAGACTCATAAAAATTGTTTTGCAAGTCAATGATTTGATATCAAAATTTGCCCCAAAAGAATATCAAGAAAAATGGAAAGTGTCTGTTGAAGATGGTACAATTGCTTTTGGTTCAGCATTTCACAAATGGGCTGTTTCTGCAAGATCAATGAAAAGAACAAAACTAGGTTTTGGAGATATTATTAAATTAACACAAGATGGAAATGTTAAAGAACTTCAAGAAAAAACACCAATTGATGAAATTCTTTTAGAAATGGCAATAGAACACCTCCCCGATCCTACAGTTGCACAAGTATATAGAATTCCGCATTTGTGGAGAGGAGATATGGAAACTGATGAAGGTAAAAAAATGGCAGAGTGCTCGCCAGATGGGAAAGCAGTTGGAATTTGTTTTGGTGTCCTTAATGATCCCCACGCAGGAGAAGTTGCTTTGGTCAGATTATTTTCTGGAAGAGTTAAAAAAAGCGAACAGTTGTTTTTGGCTTCCAGATTGGCTTATGAAAAAGTTCAGCAACTAGGAATTTACATGGGGAAAGACAGAGTTGTGTGTGAAGAGTTGAGTGCAGGGAATATCGCAGGGGTTGTTGGTTTGAAAGATGTTTATGTTGGTGAAACAATATCATCTGAAAAAGTAGAACCCTTTGAAGAAATTAAACATTATTCAGAGCCTGTTATGACAAAATCAATTGAAGCTAAAGAAAGCAAGGATTTGGCAAGACTTATTGCTGCTTTAAGATCAATTTCCAAAGAAGATCCCACAATAAAAGTGGAAATTAATCAAGAAACCGGAGAGCATTTGATATCGGGTATGGGAGAATTGCATTTAGAAATTATTGAATACAAATTAAAAAATGAAAAGAAAATTGATATTGTAACATCACCACCTATTGTTGTTTACAGAGAAATCATACATAAAAAAGGCCCTGAGCTCGAAGGAAAATCTCCAAACAAACATACAAAACTGTTGTTTGTTGTCGAGCCTTTGGAAGAAGAAATTCTGAAGAATATTGAAGAAGGTAAAATTTCTGAGGGTAGACCCAAAGGAAAACAGAGCATTGAAATGTATATCAATAATGGAATGGCAAGAGATGAAGCAAAAAAAGTTATTGATGTTTTCAACAAAAATGTTCTTGTTGATGGAACAAGAGGGGTGCAATACTTAAATGAGATTATGGAATTGATAATCCAAGGATTTGAAGAATCTGTGAGTAAAGGGGCAGCCGCACAAGAAAAAGTTGTAGGTATTAAAGTTAGAGTCTTGGATGGGACAATCCATGAAGATGCAGTCCATAGAGGTCCTGCACAAATACTGCCGGCCGTTAGAAACCCCATCTATGCTTCAATGATTACTGCAGGAGTTTCATTGCAAGAGCCCAAACAACAGGTGTTAATCCAAGTACCTCATGATTTTGCTGGCGGAGTTATTAATTTGTTGAATGGAAAAAGAGGACAATTAGTTAGTATGGAACAAGAAGGCGAGATTTCAATCTTGAAATTCAAAGTTCCTGTTGCAGAGATGTTCGGCTTCTCAAGTGAATTGAGGAGTGTGACGCAAGGTAAAGCAATTTGGTATCAAGAATACGCAGGTTATGAAGATCAACCTAAAGAACTTCAAAAGAATACCATACAACAAATAAGAAAAAGAAAAGGTTTGAAACCAGAACCCCCTGAAGCAAAAGACTTCATAGGTTAAATTTTTTTTAATCGCTGTACATATATTCCTCCCCAACATTAGGTTTGGGGGGTCTTTTTTTAAATAACATTCCGAATGTACTTCTGAAAACTAAAAATAGGGCAATTGCCAAGGTTAATCCTAAAACCACCCTATATAAATTGAAGGTATAAGATTCCACATATACTCCCTTGCAATCATCTAACTGAGAAACTACTTCAAATTCTGCTTTGTTGTTGTCAATCTTCAGTGCTCCGGGAGCATTGGAAATTGGATCGGGCAAATAAATTGTGTAATAAAAATTTGATTCTTGAAGTTTGAGGTTCCTTGCAAAATGATTGTCATTGCATATTGCATAATCTCCAGGTATTACTGGATAAAGTTTTGGGAGATTATAAACATGTAAAACTGACCTTCTAACAACAAATAAATCATAATCCTCAGTATATGTGTAAAATTCATTGTTTTCTACTTTTTTTTCATAGATTACCGTTAAATGATCAACCCAGCATTGATTCCCACATTGGGTTTCAAGCTGTTTAGAGAAAGAATCTTTAGTCAAAGTTGGATCTTGAGATTGCAACTGTTGAAAAAGAGGGGTGTAATCTACTTCTAAAACAAGATATGAAGTACCATCAGGGTTGATGACATTTTCAGCGTTATAATTGAGTGGGTATATTAAACTAGATAATATCAATAGTAAGACCAGCTTCTTCATTTATTCACCCAATATATAAAAAGAATTTAACTAATAATATTTAAATACCTTTTCGTGAATTTGTATTGTTTCTAGCCAACTCTAAAAGCTTAATTAATAATAATAAGGCAGCTAAAGCAATCAATATCTCTCTAGCAAAGAAATCAGTTAAAACAAAGCTGAAAACATTGAAAAGAATATGAAATACTATTGCCGCAAATAAACCTTCTTTTATTGATTTGAAGAATTTCTTTTGCATCCCCATTAATGTCATTAAAACAAAAAACCCATGAGCTGTGGAGGATATGTAGATTCTGTTTAAAATTATATTAATCCAGGCACCAATTCCAATTGAAACAGGATTGACCAAAACTGTAAAATAAATTAAATTTTCAATAAAAGCAAAACCCGCACCTATCGCAAACGCCGTTAGAACAATTGATGCTGTTCCTTCTATTTTCCAGCCTTTGTTTTTGAAAAGAATCAGTATTGCTGCCTTTAAACTTTCTTCGAAGAAAGGTGCTATCAAATAAATTAGAAGTGCTGCTGAAAAAGCAAAAAACGGAGATATGAGGGCATATATAGTTTGGTTGATTAAAAACGCAACCATACAAACTATTGCTCCCGCACCAACAAGCTTAACTACTCCCCTAAATATATTGGATTTGATAAAAGCAAATATCACTGATGAAAAAATAAGCGTTAAGGCAGGAAAAGTAGATGCTAAAAAAGAAATAATTAATATTTTAAACCACATGTCTGGACTGAAAGAATTATAGATATAATAAGAAATCAGAACTAAGAAAATTAATATAGATGAAATTGCAACAAATCTGAAATTTTTAAAAGGTCTTTTTATATCAAACTTATCTTTAACAGTTAGCTGTATTAAAGTGATTGTAGTCAGAATATAGAAGAATATCAAACCAAGCATTTCTATAAATGCGAGTATTTGATCCAAACCTTCCCCTATATTTTCAATTGGATAATACATTCTATCAGCCTACACATTACTTTTCCAAACATAGTATTTAACCTTTTTAAATTCGAGCCCTGAAACTCTTCTAGTTACAACAGTCACAGATGATTTTGAATCATGAAAATAATCAGAACATTGATGGGAAACTAAAACTCCACATGTGGAATGAATAATCTCCTCAGATCCATCCCATGCTGCACAAATACAATACCCACTATCCTTTTTTAACTCGTTTAAAGTATTTTTGAATTCATCGTTGTTTCCAACAGGAGTGTTTGTCTTATAAACAACTTCTGCAAAATCATTAGCAAGTTGATATTCATATAAAACTGTGTCCACCCCATATGCATTAAATGTCAATATAATAAAACCTAATAAAACAGAAGCAAAAAGCAATGAAAATACACTTTCCCAACTTATCATATCATCAGTCCACACAAACTATTATTTTCATTATTTTTTTGTTGTCATTCGCATCAACACCATATCGAGAAACACAAACCCTGTGTTGGTTTGAAGGAAGTGGGGCGATTGCGTTTAAATCCATAGCATAAGCTGAAGGGAGTTTTCCTTTAAACTCATAATCTGTTAAATCATAAGTTGATTGGAACTCGTGATCGTTGTAGATGTCTCCTGTTACTGAACCAAATTTTACAATCCCATCTGCGACCTGCATAACCCAATTGTATTTTTGAATTTCATATAACCTGATGGATGTTCTATGATTCACTATGATTGTTACAGTGAAAAGTAAATAAATAATCATGACCACACCTAGCATAAAAATCATCAAATCAAATGATATCATTCCTTTACCATGGTTCAATTTTATTACCTCCTGCTCTGTGATTCACCGCAGGAACCTGCACTGAACCACAACTAACAGATCTGATTTTTCCAGTTCCAAGAAATGTTTGGCAGTCTTGATTAAAAGACAGTTTATTCTTGCCATAATACAAATCTGCAAATCCACTTCTTATATTCCAAGTGGATGACTTTGCTAAACTGAAATACCATGAATTTGTAGTGTCTCTTGTCAGATTTCCGCTTTTGATTCCCCCTTTTATCATTGGAGAAGATACTGATACAATCATTATTATTATAACGATTATTACAAAAACTGCATAAAGCAATTCTAAAGATAATTGTCCTTTCATTTTAGTATCCTCCCTCGATATCTAATTTATAACCTATTAAATCATCAATAACTCCAAAACCTTTTGCAATAAAATCTATAAATTGATCTTCAGAAGATAAATCCTCGGAGTATTTAAATTCTTTGTTAGGAGGTACATACCCATATGAAATTGAATTTGTAGTTTTGTCATAACCAACAACCCCGAGAGTGTTAAATTTAACATTTGAATTGACCTCAATATCTGGGCGAGGGTGAGGATTGTTAGAATTGCTACTGACAATATCAATGCTCCCATAACCTGACTTTAGTTCAGTTATTATTTTATCGTCACATGATGTTTCCCACTTTAATTTTTTTAAATCGAAACTGGTGGGAACCAGAACTGCACATTTTCCTGAATTCCAATTATTTGTTGATTCGATGCTGTCTTTCACGCTTTGGACATCATAATTTCCTTGAAAAAATGAATGGAGGGTTGTGATGTCTGAAACACAATCTTCAAAATCAGAAGGAGTATCTGCACATATGTACAAAACTGTTTTTTCTTCGTCATTGAATCTAATAAGCTGATCAGTAAAAAGCATAAAGGAAACTCCGCGCCTTAAATCTTCATTTGGATCAATTGAATCATCTAATTTATGGGGATCTAATACAGGCTGTATACCAATATTAGGAATATCCTCCATTTTGCACGCAGGAAATTCGCACGGATCGATAAAGACTTTCATCACACCGATTATGTTGCAAATTAAAGTGTGTGCCGGGCCAATAGGTATTCCTGAAAGCGTTGCAGTATATGTTGCTGAAGTGAATGCAGGATTGCAAAAACAATCCTCAATACAAAATAAACTCCTAACCATATGAATGACTGTCCCAAGCCACAAACCCTCCCGCGCCAAACCTCCAATATTGTGTTTAGCATCTAGAGTTTGATAATAAATTCTTTCAGATATTAATGCCTGCTGATAATTTTGAGGATAATAAGATGCGGTATAGGTATAGAGAGAAGCCATAACAACTGATCCAAAAATCATAACTAAGATAAAAGATAAAAATCCCTTTTTATGTGTTTCAAAATTAATCACAATTTAAATAAAGATGGTTAAAGTTAAATATATTTCTAATAATGGTCTGCAGTTAGATTGGCAAATAAAGTTTGATTTTTTCTAATCATATAATTGCGAGTTCTGAACATAAGAATTCTATTTTCACTGTTAGATTTCACGTTTTTTGCCATGTCTTCCAATGATTCTGTTGGGTATTCTACATAATACGCTTTCAAAGCAGTTAAATAAGCATTTTTAGCACTAGTCCAATTGTATCCGGGCATTGTACAAAAAGGCCAGGTTCCTATAATGGGATTTTTTTGAAGGTTTTGTCGGGAATGGTGAATATAGGCCATCGCATCAACATATTCTTTATAAGACCCCATACTATCAAAAGAATATGTTGCATTTATTTTATTTTGCAGTTCAAGGGTTTGATTTGCATAATCCACCATAGCATCTACAAAAGGCCATCTGATAGAAAGCATTAGATACTGACATGATTCTTTCTGAAAGCAAACCAATCTGCATGAATCTCTGTCATTACACCAATTTTTATGAAGACCTAATGTTTTTTTGCAATCCCAAGAAAAATATTCATCTATTGTTGAATTTTTAAATTCCTCAAAATAATTAATAGACTGGTTCAGATAAAAAGTTGAATTGTCTGAAGTTAATCCATAATGGCAAACTAGAACTTCTTTTATAATTTCTTTGTCTGTAACAATCTTAGGATTGCCAAAATAATCCTCTCCTAAAACCATATGGGGCTCATCAGATACAGTAACAACATAATAATTTCCTGTACAAGTTGCTGATGAAATAGAATACTGCTGTTCACCAATATGGTAAAAAACGAAATGTTCTATAAGATAAAGATTGGCACTGAACGAAATAGATATCAGCATAATCAATACAAAAACATACAAACGCATAATTTATTTAAACTGTAAATATTTATAAAACTCTTTGTTGAGAAAGTTTTATGAAAATTTTAATTACTGGCGTTCCTGGAACTGGCAAAAGTACGCTGGCCAAATATCTTAAAACAAAATTAAATTTTGAATTGGTCGAATTAAACAATACTGCTAAAAAATTCAAAATTAAAAAAGATAAATGGGGTGCTTTGATCGTAGATATTAAAAAAACTGAAAAAGAATTGAATATTCTGCTTGAAAATAAAGACAATATAATACTGGACGGCCATCTGGGTTGCGATATGAAATTAAATGTTGATAAAGTTTTTGTTTTGAGGTGTAATCCAAAAATATTGAAAAAAAGATTAATTAAAAGAAAGTACCCTGAAGACAAAATAATGGAAAATATCGAAGCAGAAATGATAGATTATGCCCTTGTGAGGTGTGAAGATAATTATGAAAAAAGAAATATTCCTGTTATTGAAATGATGGGCACTAAAAGTGTTAAAGCTTATAGTCTAAAAGAAATAAAAACAAAAAAAAGTAAAAAAATAAATTTAGATTGGTTATCTAAATAGGTCTTTTTGGTTTGCCTGTTTCAATAACTACAGTTTCCTTTTTTGAATCTGATTTTTTAGGCGCAGGATAGAGTGTGTATCCAACATAGGCCCCGATTACTATAACTATAATTCCGCCTACTAAAATCAATATTATTAAAGGAACTATGAAGGTTTCGCCAACTATTTGCATTGCTGTTTCAAAAAAACCTTGAGAATCATCAAGATCCACATCAACTAAGCCAATATCTGTAACCTCTGGCATTGATGCGTCTCTATCAACTGCTTCGGTGGAAACCTCTGCAACAATCTCTTTATCTGGAACAATATAGTTGTAAACACCTTTTAGCTCTAAAGTCAACCTAATTTTTCCTTCACTGTCTGTAGTGAGAGTATAGGTATTTCTATAAGGTGAGACAACTATGAGAGGATAATTTGCCAAAGCTTTCCCATCCTCTTCCATGAGAGTTACAGTAATTGTATCCCCAACAAAAGCTTTTGATGGTGCTGTGATCACAACTTTTTCAGATATTATTTGTGGAGTTGGAACACTGGCTTTTAGATAATATATATTTGCTTCGAAATTTTTTTCATGAAGAGTTTTGTAATCCCCATCTATTTCATACGCAAACACTATTTTTCCACCTGATGCCAAACCATCAAATCTCCATATTATAGTTAAAGGTGTTGTGATAACCTCATATGGAGTTAATGTGTATCCTCCGATGTCTTTTGCATTTACATAAGAAGGTGGTCTTTCACGTATTTCGAAAGGTCCTACACTTTCTCCTGTATTTCTAACAGTTAAAATAACTTTTGAAGGCTGATTGTTTATATGAACTATTTTTCTTTCAATTATTAATCCTCCTTCTTCAGATGAAGAAGCAGAGGTGGTGTAGGTGGTGGGCGGGGTTGTTGTAACACCACCTCCGCTTGGAATTGTTCCGCTTCCCCCTGATCCGGATGATCCACTTCCGCCAGAAGAGGATCCTCCATCATCACTAGAGGTCAACTGTAAAGTGAAATTATGTTCTGTTCCTAAATCACGAGTGATTATAAGCGAAGTGGTTCTTGTATTGAAACCAGATGCTGAAGCACCAACAGTCCAAGTTCCCTCAGTATAGCTTAGATTGTAAGAACCGTCTGCACTGGTTGTTGTTGAAGTTCCTGAAATGGAAACTGTTGCACCAGATATTGGATTCCCATTTTCTCTAAATACATAACCATGAACCCACCCTAAAGGAGCAGGATCGAGTTCAACATTTTGAGTTATTGTTCCGTAAGCAGGAACATTTACAGTTATTTCGTTTTGATAATAGCCAAGCGCAGTATATGTTAAATTGATACTTCCTGAACGCGCATTAATGGAATAATATCCTGCGTTATTTGTATATGCGGTTGTAAATCCATCAGTCACTTGAGCATTGATTATGGGTGCCCCAGTAACAGAATTTGTAACGTAACCAGATACCTGTCCTTCAGTTGTAATTTCATTTAGATAAACGTCAAGTGATTGTCCTGATGGACCAACGTAAAAGGGTTCAAAACCTTTTGTAGTGTATCCTGTGGCCCTAAACTCAACTCTTTGGAGGACAGTATTTTTAGTTACTGAAATAGTATAATAACCATATGAATTTGTGGTTGTGGTTCTTAAAGTACCATCGGGGAGAGTTAAACGTACACTAACAGATCTAATAGGATCATTTGTTAATGCATTGCGTACATAACCACTCAAAGGTGCAGTTGAGGCACCGGATGTCAACAATATATCTGGTGCAGCAACATGTCTTTGCCCGGGGTTGGCAGTATTAACTGTTGGTGCAGCAACAGAATTAGATGAATAACCAGATGCACTTGCCATTACAATATAATCCCCAGAAGAAACTGGAATTGAATATGTTCCTGCAGAATTAGTCAGTGTGCTACCGACAATGTCAGTTCCATTATAAACTTCAACTAAAGCATTCTCTATTGGATCTCCTGTAACACTTTCTCTAACAACACCCGAAATAGAACCATCTCCAGATCCAGGGATTGTTGATAATCTATACAATTTAATGTTTCCAAAAAATGAAGAATAATCATAATTTGTTCCGCTAGAAACAGGTGCACTTATGTGTAGATCTTGATATCCTGACTTTGAAAATGTGAATATATAATTCCCATCAAGATAATTGATTTGAAAGTTCCCATTTGAATCAGTTAGTTCGGAGCCAGTGGTGTAGGTTTTGTAAATGTCAACTATTGGAAAAATTTCAACTGATGAAACTGTTCCAGAAGGAGGTATAACTTCAAGCACACAAAACTCTTGGAATATTTCAGGACCTGCAGTAGCCGATGTGATAGTTAAAGTATAGCCGTCTATTACTATTGAATCGCCAGGGCTTCCTTGCCACGGTGTCAAAAGAGACATTGGTGATTCTGACATATTATAAAAGTTGAAATTACACAAAACAGGTGTGCCAGGAACAAAATTGACCAAAGTTATCATATAGTCATAATTTATTGATTTGAGCCCACCTATGTAATGTATATCAGAATAGGGGTTTACTCCCATAGTGGGTGTTCTGTAAACAATTCTATCTGATGTTCCAGGAATAGTATATGAATCCCCTATATCTAGAATATCACTTCCCAAAAACGTACCTGAATTATCAAAAACATAAAACTGGATGCGATTGTCTGTACTCTCCACAATACCAATACGATCCATAATTTGAGAGTAAACTATGTAATTGTCTGTTGATGTTGATAATGAAATTACTTGCCCTTGATTTGTATCTTCTAGAATTTCAGTTGAAGTTGTTGAGGGAGTAGGTGTTACCAAAACATTTTCTAAAGGTGCTCCTGATGCTCCGTCAACTACACGACCGCTGAAAGTTCCTGCATATGCCATGCTTGTAAACATTAAAACAAAAACAAAAAATGAAAATAAAATCTTCATTTTATCAACCTTATACATCTCATTCATATTCATTTTTTCCACCACCATTTAACTTATAATTACATTAACACTCCTGGTCTCTGAAGGGTAAACAGGGAAAGGTCCATAAACACCTTCTAAAGCACCTTCACTGGCTTCAACCCAATAAGGTCCAGGGTTTATATTCTCAAAAATTACTGTGCTTGTCGAATCAAAAGTTTCTAGTGTTGCAACAGTTTCAAGTGTTGATTCAGAAACCAAGTCAACTGTCACCCCCATACCATATAGATTTGGAGGGAAAGATGCATCATAAACTGTTACTATGATTTGTCCAAATGCATCGAGTTCAAAATTTTCAACATGTTCTGTTGAAGGAGAAACTGTTATCCCATAAATACTTTCAGCAAGATATCCTGCAGCATTGACAGAAACCCTGTAACGTGCAAGACCGGGCTCGAGATCTGTAAATCTATAAGCACCGTCCACATCAGTCAATACCCATTCAATCATAGTTCCGCTTGGATGATTAGATAAACTGACATTTGCTCCAGGAATTGGCATTCCTGTAGTTGAATCTGTGACTATACCAGTTATATTCCCCGGGAAATCACCAATTACAAACTCATATGATTCAGTTGTTGTTCTGCCAAATATATCTGTTGCGTCCACATTTAAAGTATGTGAACCGATCAAATGTGGAACAATAACATCATAGGGTGTTAGTAATGTTTCTGGTGCTTCACTGTCCCACCAATATCGGGCATCGAAATCTGAAGTGTCGTTTATTGTGAGATTGATTAAATCTCCAACTGCAATTGTAGATCCTTCTATAGGAGATTCTAATATTATTACTGGCGCTTGGTTGTCGTAATAGTAAACAAAATTACCCTCTGCGGTAATTCCATCATCATCTCTAACTTCAATATAAACAGTGTTTATACCTTCTTCCCAAACACATTCAATGGTTGCATTGTCTTCAGTTCCAGTTAAAGGAACTATCACATCTGTACCTGCATTACAGTTGTATAATAATTGTGACAATCCTATAGAATCGTATGCAGTAACATTCACAATATCTTCGACATGCGATTCATTAACTGGATTAACTGTAAACCAAGGTGCGCCTAAAACGCCATAGTAAACAAAATCATATTCTGAACAAAGCATGTTATCATCGCACAACAACAACCATAAAGTATTTTCATCTCCATGTACGAAGGGTGCTGTTGGGACAAAACAATAACCCAATGAACAATCAACAAATGCAAATATTCCATTGTTGTTCCATTCATAGTACATAAATAACTCCGGAACATTGTTATCATCAACTGTGAACAAAACATACTCTTCGTCAACAATTGAAGATTCGTTTATAGGATTTGCATGTATGATTTCAGGGAATTGTTCTATCAAAAGATAATATGTTTGTTCGCTGCTGAATCCATAAATATCCTCAACATATAGTGTTAAGTTTTGGTTTCCAAATTGAGGAGGAATTAAAATATTGTATTCACCAGGGGTTGCACCCAATGTTGTGGGAACTGCTTGCCATCCCCATTGATAAGTTAAATCTGCGATATCATAATCAGATGATATACTATATACTAAATCATCTCCTGCCAAAACTACATTGTAATCTGCTATGACACCCAATACAATATCTGCTTCATTAACCCAAACTATTTCTGGGCCTTCAACTAAATAGAATATATAAGTTTTTTCAGTTGTCAATTCGTTGTTGCTTTCATCAACTGCAAAAACTCTTAAGGTATGCTCCCCATAGTCTCCCATAATTGCTGGATCAACTGGAACATTGAATGGATCACTAAATAATATTTGATAACCACTGTCCCATTGGAATTTGGTTCTTGACAAATCAATTCCGTCAAAATCAGTTATGTCAAACTCCAATATCGTTGAACCATATATATTTGACTCATTTGCATGTGAAACTAAGGTTATATTTGGAGGATAATTCACATTATAATGGCAAATTGCAGACTGCCATCTAGATATTCCACCATGATAGACATTCCACCTTACATAAACAGTTATGTTTCCTTCTGGGAAGGTTTCGTTGATTAAAATTGGATCATGATAATATGTTGTTGCTATTAAATACGGATCGTGTGTATAATCATAACCTTCAACATAACCCCATGTCAAACTAGATACTGTAAAGGTCGTATCAATTGTTATATCAAGCTCATCACCTTGTAATAATTCTGAACCGCATATGGGATCAAAAATTACGTGGTTTGTTTCAGTATAGACAAAAGTAAAGTATTCAAATGTTTGATAACCATCATTATCAGTGGCACGTACATATATAACTGCTTCTTCACCGATTTCTCCAGAGTCTGTGTATGTCCACCATACTCCGCTAGACATATCTGAAAATTCAGTCCATGTTTCGTTATCCAAAGAGTATTCTGGTCTTCCATCTATGGTCCCATCAAGATCATAGACTTCTATACCCAATCTATCTCCTGTATAAAACAATAAACCATCTGTTGGCCAGACTAAATTAATTATAGGCTTTGCGTGTACGGTATAAACAAAAACAAATGGAGTTGTTACACCCAAATCATCTGTAACGTTTATTTCGATATTGTGAGTACCTACATCAGATAAAATCATTTCGATTGTATACTCAGTTCCAGTTACATAATTTATAGTTGGAGCTGCACCATCAACTGAATAAACTATCTCGTTTAATCCATCTGAATCACTTATATTGAAAACAATATTTGTTGTTGTAAGAATTATTGAATTATTTAAAGGATCTTCGGTGATTATTGTTGCATTGTCTTCAATAATTGTTAAGGTTCTTAAATCTAAATCTGCTCTGTTTCCAAACGAGTCAACTGCATAAACACTATAGTTGTGCTCGCCAATACTTAAAACAAAAGTTTCAGCCGCAGAACCATCAACAACTGCAGTGCTTGATTCAACTTCATCAACAACAAAGAAAACTTCAACGTCGTGTGTGTCTTCTGCGCTTACATTTATTGTTAATAAATTGTTTAATGTTGTTGCACCATCTGCAGGAGTTGGATCAATATAATCAACAACTGGTGGAACTGCATCAACTGTCAACACTGCTTCAGCTGTGAATCCTCCTGCTGTTGCATTTAATACTACAACTCCATCTCCCAAACCCGTTACAATAATTCTTGAACCAGTTGTATCTGACAATCCTGCCAAACTAGGTTGATCAACTGCCCAGTCTGCAGATGTTTCGTATTCGACACCCCAAACATTTGTTGCAATGGCAATAAATTCAAATTCACCTGCACCAATATCTGCAGTGTTTGGTTCAATTCTTAAACTTTCAATTGAATCATAACCTACAGTTATAGTGCCAATATCTTCAAATTCTCTACCATTACAAACCCTAACTGATACATCATCTGTAGGAGGAGGGGCAACTCTTCTTGAACCAACTGGAGATAAATTATCTGCACATAAAACAACTTTGACTTCGTGCTCTCCAGGAGTATCTGCTGTTAAAATCATACCCATATATCCTCCAAAATGACCTGCAGTTGAAGAATATTCCACATACCATTCTGGGCTTTTTGAAATTTCTAATCCTTCATCAGAATAAATTGTGCTACTATAATGTTTAGCACCCCCCATTTCAACTGTTGCTATTTGGGGAACGAGCTCAATTCTATCTATTTTAGTAGTATTTATATTTAATATTCTTGTATAAAACTCTCCAGCATATTTAACTGTTAAATTAATTTCATCTTCAGCACTGTATTCAGGAGGAATATAAGTGTAGTTGGTTGAATCTACACGGGCAACTGAACCATGATTAGATATGAAAGTTATTTGTGAAGGATGATATTCATCACCATTTGAATCCATTAATATGAAATATATTGTAGTTTTCTGACCTGAAAACAATACATCATCATATACATGAACATATAATTCTGGTCTTTCTGATACAATTAATGTATTCGTGTATGTGACTGTAGCACCAGAATCAGATGCATTAATTTCATAAGTATATTCTCCGAGTTCGCTGATTCCCGCCAAATCAAAAACTACGCTGCCGGATTCGCCAGGGCATAAAATAATTGAATCAGAAATTTGTCCATCTTCTGTCCAATCATATGATAAAACAACATCATAATCTTTGCATCCGCAAACTTCGTTTTCATTGTTTTCTAAAGTTATGTTTATTGAAAACTCTTGGTTTGTTGTTACTACCCATGGTGCATCAACATAATATATATCTGGTGCTGTTGGTCCACAGATTATATTTACATAAGATGTATCTGTCAAACCACCACAATTAACTGAAACATTTCCTTCGCCGAATTCATTTGCATGTAAAAGTCCTGGTGCAGTTAATTCGCCGATTGTAGTTTCCCATTCACATATGCCATAAGGAATAGAATTTCCATATATATCATAACCTGTTACATTGAAATCAATCATATCATCAAATATTGCTTCGACTTCATCAGGAGTCAGATCAACTCTGATCAAATCTGTTGGTGTAATTATAATTGAAATATCTTCTTCAACTTCTTGTGTCTCATTGTATTTAACAACAACAGACAAATCATAATCATCTGCTTCAGCTGACGGATATACACGCGCAACAATTGTTCCTGTTAATCCAGGAGCAACAGATATAGTATCAGAATATGAGATTGTGGTGTAGGTCCATTCTAAAGGAGTATTCAAATAATATGAATAATCTTCAGTTTCACATTCGGAGGGATTTGTGTTGCGAATATAAATATATACTAAAAATTGTTGTCCTGCTTGGATTTGGCCAGGGACTGCTCGAGTTGTGATAATTGGAGGATTTGAGCAATCAACTGTGCTTACACCTGCAATAGGTTTTGTTATTACTTGAATAGGCGTTGGCGCAACGGGTGCAGGGACTGGTTTCACTGCTGTGGGTTTGATTGTTGAAGGTGTTATAATTGTGGGTTTTACGGGTGCAGGTTTGATTGGAACTGGGTTTCGTGTTGCCACAGGCTGAGTAATTGGAACCTTTGAAATTGGCGGAGTAGTTGAAACCTGCGATGGTGTTGATACATAAATTGAATTTATGCTGGCATCACTTGATTTAAGCGGCTGCATAGGTGCTGCAGATAAGCTTATCGCTAAAAAACCGCATAAAACAACCCCTATTATTAAAATAGGCAAGATATTTATGTATGTAAAATTATTTTCATATTTATATTTCATTTAATTCCCCCCCTGAAAAATATTATATTCGAATTCTGGCAGTTGTATTTCGCCCCATGATTTGTATTCAAAGTACCATGTTGATCCTTGCGTGTCAGGACCGTAAATAGGCAAACTGCCGGTTTGTTTTAAATTTCCTACGCTAACATTTTGTTCAAACACAACAAATCCTGTGTCAGATTGATCAAATGTTGGAAGGCTTCTTACTGTTAAATCAATAAAACTTGAATCAGCAGATTCTCCAAGCCCAACATTATTAATAGTTAATATTATTGTTTCTAAATCATTGATATTTAATGTATCTACATGTCCTGCTGAACCAGTATCGCTTTTTACTGAGTTCCATCCACTATTTACCATAATAGATAAATCTTTTGAATCAAATTGTTCCCCATAGCATTTCAAGCTTGCATTGATATCTAAATAACCAGTTTTCAAACTATCCAAAGTAACATAAACAATTCTATTTTCTCCTGAAAAAGTGTCTGAAAAAACAGTTTCGCCATTTTGGGCGAGATTTACCACAGCTTCCATATCTAATTTTTCAAGTGCCACTGCCAAAATATCCATTGATAAACGAATAGTTTCAGGTTTGTTTAATTCATCTGTAGCGTTTACAGATACTTCTGCAGATGGTATCGCAGGTTTTATTGCCCTGTCACAGCCCATTGAAAATACACCTAACAAACCGGCCCCTATTGCAACACCAACAACAACCTCTCGGTTTGCAGGTAGAATTGATTTACCATAAAAAAATTTTTTCGGTTCTACGTCTGATTTTGGTACTTGATTTTGAATATTGGATCTAACACTCATTTTATCCCCCCATTAAAACATGTTTTTTACAGTTCACCAATTAAATATGGTACATAACGTTTATAAATATTGTGTTGATTTCTGGATTTTTCAGAACTCACTAATACTTAAAAACCCACTATTTATTTTATCCGAGAATGGAAGGTTGTTTGTACTTTTCACAGTATAACTTACATGCTTTTATTATTTTTTCTCCATCTATTTTGAAAACTCTTTCGTCCAATATGTTTACACCATAACAAGAAGTTAAAATAGAAAACATGTTTTCACTTTTTTCATTTAAAACATGATGAATTGCTTTTTTTAATTTTTGTTTTTTGTTGGTAAAAATTAGATTCAACAACTCTTCTTCACATTTTTTCATAGGCAATTGTTTTTTGGGTTTTATAGATATTAGTGCTGAATCAACCTTAGGTATTGGAGAAAATAATTTTTTTGATAAACTTTTTATTATTTCTGTTTCAAAAAAATGTTGTGATGTAACTGCTAAACGAGAATAATTTTTGTTTCCGTAAGGTGTTGTCAATCGTTCTGCAAATTCTTTTTGGAAAGTTAAAAACCCTTTTTGAAATTTCCATGATCTCATTTTTACCAATAAATCAGAGGATATATAATAAGGAACATTACCTATTGCCACATCTATTTTTTTTGGTTTGTACTCTAAAATATCTGCATTAACACATTCAAAGTTTTCTTTGTCTGCAAATCTATTTTTTAGAAATTGAAAATACTCAAAATCTTTTTCAACCGCAATTAATTTTTTTGGTTCAAACTCCAAAATCTTTTCTGTTAATTTGCCCTCTCCCGGACCTATCTCCAAAACAATTTTGCCTCTAATATCATCTTTTATTTTAGAGGATATAATTTTGATTAAACCTGCCGTAGCAAAAACCTGGCCGTACTTTTTCTTTTTAAACATAATAGATATTTAGATTGTTTTGTTTTTATTATTAACGGCTTAAAAAATAAAAAAAATTAGTTGATTATAGACAACTCATAAAAAGTTTTTTCAGGATTTTCAATATGAAAAGGTTCCAGATAGATTACAAATTCTGCTCCCTCAATTTTGCGAAGCATTAATATTCCCTCTCCTTTTTCTACTTTTGAAATCATATCATCTGCACCTAATTCTTGTTGTCCATAATTACAAACTAAATCAGGATGGCAAGCTTTTTTTGCTAACTCCCTGTTTCTAAGATTGGAGAGAGGTTTATCTAATATATAATTTTCAAGAATTTCCAAAGGCATTATTGATCTAATAACAAAAGTTTCTCCATCTTTCTCAATTACCCTGTTCCTGCCAACTTTGTAAAGTTTTGTTCCCTCTGAATCATGCATAAGAGGTATTTTATTATTCGTAACATTAACCATATAAACCACCTATTATTTTTTATGTGTGGAAAAGTTTAAAAAGGTGTGTGTGATTATTCTTTGTGATAAGGTTTCACAAAAAGAAAATATTTATCTTCACCTTTTAATTCCATTAAAATCCTATGTGCAAACATCTGCGCAGGATCGGGAAATAAAGTAAGTCTTTGTTTCATATCCTCAAATGATTTAAATTCTTCTTTATCTCTTTCTTCTAAAATTTCTTTGGTATGTTTTTTTCCTATCCCTGGAAAAAGTTCAAGCTGGTGAAGTCTTAAGGTAACTGGACCACATCTGTTTATGAAATTGACAAATACTTGTTCTTTTTCTTGAATGATAGTGTTAATTAATTTATCAAGGGTATTTTTGGCAGTTGATGTAAGATCACTGTAACTAACTCTGCGTTTTATTCTTAACACTGAATCCCGTCCAGATTTTCCAACAGCCAATTTTTGTTCGAGGAGGAGATTGCTTTCAGGTTTCACACTAACCTCGAGCAGAGTGAAATAATTTATTCCCAAAACATATGCTATTGGTTCTCGTATTTTTTCTGTGGGTCTTCCATCAGAAAGATAATCAAGAACATATGCAGATTCCTCCATCATCACTTTTACCACCAATTATTTTTTCTTTTCCTTAGTTTTTTTCTTTTCCTTAGTTTTTTTCTCAGACTTTTTTATATCTGAGATTTTTGTCTCTTTAACAGGAGTTTTTTCTTTTTCTGAAGCGTCCAATGGTTTTTCTTCTAATTCTTCAACATTTTTTTCTTTCTTTTCTGCTTCTAATTCTTCGCCCATTTGTTTTTTATACTCTTCAGAAATTTCACGATATTCTCCTAAAATATTCATTACATCTTCAATATCTTTTTCAGGTTTTGATAAAATCAACATTAATGTACCTTTATGCTCTGGAAAAACATCAACGATGTTTATTGCAACATCATCTGGAACGCCCGCATCAACTAATTTTTTCAAAAGCTCTTTGGTTTTATCCATAGGCAATGCTGAAAATTTTCTGCAATAGTTGAAACTGGTTTGTTGTTCATAAGACAGAGCGCTGTCTTTTTTTCTTTCTTGGAGAAGCTCTAAAGTTTCTGAAACAGACACTCTCCTTTTGTTAAGAATTTCTTCGCCAATCATATTAATCACCTAAATTTATATTGTAGTTTCTAGGTGAACAGGAAGTACATCTACTGTTTTGTCTTTGTTTCCGTCTTTGATTTTAACTATGTATGCCTGTCCTTTTTTTCCTACAATAACACCGTGTTTTCTATTAAATTTGGCATGAGGAATAGTTATTTTGTTTTTTGGTTTTAAACGTATAAGAACCTTATCATTAACATTAAATTCTTTGAATCTTTGATTAACAGTAATTCTTTTTAGACCTTTAGCAAGGCTTCTTGTTTTTCCCATTAGTTTTCCTTTTGACCTTTTCATGAGTATCCCCCATCATATTGTATAAATGAGTTTTCTAAACAACTGTTTATAAATGTTTCTTTTGATTTATAAAACGAGGGTGGTGTAAATGAAGATAAAACCTTCTTATGAAATTCAAAATATTGTTTCGTATGGGTATTTGCCAGTTGAACTGGATTTATTTAAATTGGCCTTGAAATTAGATGATATTGAATATGAACCAGAACAATTTCCAGGGGCTATAGTTAAATTACAAAAACCAAAAGTTTCTCTGTTGATATTCAAAAATGGAAAGGTTATTGTTGCAGGCGCAAAAAATGAAGATACTATAAAAGAAGCTTTGCGCGTGGCTTTTAAATTGGTTAGATCACATTCAAAAACAAAACCTCCTGAGAGATACACCCCCAAATATACTGTTGTTAATATTGTGAGTTCGGGCAGTTTAAATGTATGGATTGACCTTTATAAAATTACAACCAAACTTCCTGAGGTAGAATATGAGCCAGAACAATTTCCAGGAGCTATAATGAGAATACCCGAACCAAAATGTTCATTCCTGCTTTTCAAAAATGGAAAAATTATTATTGCAGGATGTAAAGTTGAAGAAGATATCAAAAAAGCTCTTGTGGTTCTTGTTAAAAAACTTGAACCTTTTGTGCTTGAGCCACCAAAGAAAAAATAATCTTTGGTTTATATTTTTTATATTTATCTTGCCAATTCCTAAATATGGTTGTGATTGTATGAGTCTTGAAGAAATAATAAATGAAAAAACAGATAAACTCAATAAACTCAAAGAAAAAGGAGTTGAACCGTACGCATATTCGTTTAAACCAGATATTAAAAGTATTGACCTTCAAAAAAAATATGAGAATCTTGCGAATGGGGAAAGAACAAAAGACAATGTTAAAATTGCAGGACGTTTGATGATCAGAAGAGGTTTCGGAAAACTCGTTTTTTTAGATATTGATGATGGTTATGGAAAAATCCAAGTTGCTGCGAAAGCAGATGAAACTCCCGAAGAAGATTTTAACAATATAGATCTGATTGATAGGGGAGATTTTATTGGTGTGGAAGGACTGGTTTTTAGAACTCAACGAGGGGAACTTACAATTTTAATAAAAAAAATGAATCTTCTTTCAAAATCATTGATGCCCCTTCCGGATAAATGGGGGGGACTTAAAGATGTTGATGATAAATACCGGCAAAGACATATTGATCTAATAATAAATTCTGAAACTAGAGAAGTGTTTAGGAAAAGAGAACAAATTATACAATTCATAAGAAAATTTATGAATGACAAAAATTTTTTAGAGGTTGAAACACCAACACTGCAACCGTTGTATGGGGGGGCAAGCGCTAGACCGTTTATTACCAAATCACACGCATGGAAATCAGATTTCTATTTATCAATTTCACCAGAACTTTATCTTAAACGACTCATTATAGGCGGTTTTCCAAGAGTTTATACTATTTGTAAAAATTTTAGAAATGAAGATGTTGATAGAACTCACAACCCTGAATTTACTATGATGGAATGTTATGCAACATATTGGGATTATAATGACGTTATGGATATGGTTGAAGAGATGTATGAGAAACTTGCAGTTCAAATAAACGGAACAACAAAAATAAACTACCAAGGGGTTGATATTGACTTCAAGAGACCGTGGCCCAGAATAACAATGAAAGAAGCATTGAAAAAATATGCGAACTTAGATGTTGACAAAACAGAGGATGACCAATTAAAAAAATTGCTTAAGGAAAACGATATTGAATTGGATGAATACAAAAAAGGTCTTGCAATTGCTGAGCTGTTTGATGCTTTGTGTGAAAAACATTTGATCCAACCAACATTTATTTACGACTATCCAAAAGAAACAACTGCACTTTGCAAATTGAAAAGAGGAGATCCAGATTTGATTGAAAGATTTGAGTATTTTATAAATGGGAGAGAACAAGGAAATGCTTATTCTGAATTAACTGATCCAAAACTTCAAGAAAAGTTCTTTATAGAACAAAAGAACCAAGGTAAGAAGAAGGGAGAGGAACAGCCAGTAGATATGGATTTTGTAAATGCTCTGAAATATGGTATGCCGCCCACAGGAGGATTAGGCATTGGTATTGATAGATTGGTTATGCTTTTAACAAACAGTAGTTCTATAAGAGATGTGATTTTATTCCCGCAAATGAAACCTCTTAAAACAACTAAAAAATAAGTATTTAAGAAAAAAGAAGGGGGATTTAGAATCTATCCCCTACTTTTTTACACGATGACACCCATTTAGATATGTTAGATCATGCTTTATATAATTTAACTAATGTTTTTTTGACAAAGCAGTAAAAATACTATTTATTTTTCAAATCTACGACTGAACTTATAAAATAGCAACGCAACAGCAACTGAAGCACAGTAGCATATCACAGTAGCAAGCATATAATTCATTATTGGGTATAAAAAGTTTACAAGAATTGCATAAACAACCATATTAACTGAAGAAATTAGGAAAACTGTTCTCATTAAGGAAGCTGAAAAACTATTTCCTTGTTCTGTATGTATAATAATAATTGTTGATAAAAAAACTGCAGGGAATATTGATAACGAACCCCCCACCAAAGGCCCTGCAAATTTACCTAACACAACTCCAAGACATACTATAAAACCGCATAGGATTCCCCTAAACAAAATTTTTAGAGGAGTATATTTTACATTTCTACCTGCACAAGGTTGTAATTTTATTTTTGTTGTGAAAATGTAAAAGGTAAATGAGAATAAAACAATAAATAAAAGTATTGATAATAAAAGATTGTTAAAATTGATATAGATTAAAAACGAAACTGATAAAACCCATAAAAGTACTGGAAAAATAATGGCCGAATAAAAATTCTTTTTGGATAGTATGACATATGTTAAAATAAACAAACCATTTATGCCCATTATCACAGGTATTATTGCTGTTGCCTCTGCCGCAATTTCGGGGGTTTGCGTGAAAGCAATAAAAAATAATGTTACAACTAGTGTTGAGGGCAAGCTTGTTATAAGGGCGCCCAACCGAGTCCCATATTTTTCAGCAATTATTGTTGACAAAGTTGCCCAGAACCCTCCAACAAAAAAACTGATAATTGCTTTTAAAAAAAAATTGTCTAGCATGGAAAATGTTTTTGTTAATATAATTTAAAAAACTACCTCAAATCTAATTTAAAAACTACGATAGTAATTTAAGTTTATTAGTAATGAAAATAAACATGGAGGGAGGAAGCGAGACAAAAAAAAGCCTATCTGAACTTGATTTAGTTGATAAACGTATTTTATATCATTTATCTAAAAATTCCCGCCAATCTTATAAAGATGTTGCAAAAAAAATTGGAAAAAATCATAGGTTTGTTCAAAAAAAATATATGGAACTTGCCCCCTATATTAAAAGGTATATGCCTGTTGTTGGATATCAACATTTAGGATATACTACAATTACATTTTATATTCAATTAACAGGTTCAATAAAAAATATTGATAAGATAATTGAAAGTGTGAAATATCTCCCAGAAGTTAATATTATTATTAAAACCCAAGGCGGTTATGATTTGATAGTTGGTACACTGTTTAAAACAACAAAAGATATTTACGAGGGTATAAAAAATATTAGAAGAGATTTTGGAGATAATATTCGAGTTTTTGATACTTTAATACATATTGGTGCGAGTTATTTCGGCCATAGGTATCTGAATCCTGAAAGTGAAAAAAAAATATTGGATATACCTTTCACAGGAGACTGGACAAAAGAACAAAAAGTGATACATATGAATAACAATAAAAATAAAATTCTGAAGGTGCTAGCAACTAATGCAAATATAAGAAATGATGTGATTGCACAAGAAACAGGTTTGAACCCTATTCAAGTTAGAAAAATCATAAGAGATATGGAGGAGGAAAGGTTGATCGAGGAATATTCTTTTGTTCCGAACTCACCAGACATTTACAGAATTTTTGTGAGATTATATAATGCAAATGAAGATGTTATAAATAAATTTAGACAGTTTGGATATTTAAATATTGAAACAATACAAGTTGTAAGAACAATAGGAATGTATACTCTTTTTTACGATATTTATGCACCAAATAATTTTGCATTGATGAAATGGTCAAACCAGCTGAAAAAAGAATTAGGGGACTATATTGTAGAACAAAAAATAACTAATTTATGGTATATAGAGAGATTTACATATTACCACATAGATCCAAAAGTTCTTAAAAGATTAGAAGAAAAGAAATTAAAAAATGTGTTTCATAATTTTGACAAAACCGAATAATATATAAAATAATCATATTAAAAAAAATTATGACCGATTTTTATATGAGTAAAAATAAAGGAATATCTGAATTGGATTTGCAAGATAAACTAATTCTTTATGAACTTTCACGTAATTCGAGACAAGGCATAAGAAGTATTGGTCGTAAAATAAAAAAAAGCCCGCAATTTGTGGAATATAGGATAAAAAAACTTGACAAGTATATAAGCCAATATCCAACAGTCATAGGTTATGAACATTTGGGCTATACAACGATGATGTATTACTTGGAATTGAATGGATCAAACAAGGATATTGAAAAAATTGTGAATATGGTAACCAACAAACCGCAAATAAATGTAGTTATACAAACACAAGGGCAGTGTGATTTGATAGTTGGAACCTTATTTAAAACAACTGAGGACATTTTTGTAGGAATAAAAGATCTCCATAGACAGTTTGGTGATAATATTAGGTCACTTGAAACATCCATCCATGTGGGTGCGAGTTATTTCGGCCATAGATATATATTGCCTGAAAAAGTGGAAAGGCAAAAAATACCTGTAACTGGAGGATGGATGAAACAAAAAATACCTATAAAAATGACTGATAAAAAAAATAAAGTTTTGAAAATCCTTGCCGCGAATTCTCAAGTTACTTACAAACAAATAGCAAATGATGTAAAATGTTCAGAGGATACGGCACGTTATATGGTTAAAAAAATGGAGCAAGAAAAATTAATTGAAAAATATTCCATTATACCTTCAAATCCGAACAATTATCGTGTTATGATAAAATTATCAAATGCAGACGAGAAAATCGTCGATAAGTTTAGAGAATACGGTAAAAAAAGAATTGAAACCATACAGGTTGTAAGAACAATAGGAAAATATAGCTTGTTATTTGATGTCTATGCTGAAAAACCATATATATTGAGAGACTGGATAAATAATCTGCGGACGGAATTGGGAGAGCATATACTTGAGTATACATATATTAATTTATGGAATATAAAAAGACTTGCTTACTATCAAGTTGATGTTAATTATCTTAAAGCTTGAATCTCTGGAAATCTGTAATTACGAATTAAATCTTTTTCGCTTATAAACCAAGGTCTGTTGTTAAATCCCTTGCCAAATGGAGAATAAAATAAATAAGGTATCGAGGGCGATACCATTTTTGTATAACTGGGGTCAAGGTATGTAAATTGAATGGAATTGGGAAACAGACTATATAATAATTCAGATAAAAACATATCATAGTGTACTATTGAAACAGCAATAAAAAACTTCATAGGTGAAAACTTTGGAACATTTATGATGTTCAATAAATTAGTTAAATTTTTGACTCCCACTGAAGAAAGAAACATCATTAAATGTTCTGCTTCTTTATCTGTAATATCTACTGAAGAAACTGAAAATATTCTTATTAATTCATCAATTGTTTTACCGTTTAAAAAACTAAAATTATAGTTTTGTATACAGTTATCCATATTTGTAAGAAAAGAATAATCGTGAGGTTTGGGAGCTCGTTGATAGGGTGTTGTTATGTTCACATGTTTTGTTGATAAATCAGATAGGTATTCCCAATACGGCAGATAACTTTCATCTTCAATTGTTTTTTTCATTCTTGAGGACATATATGAAATTGATTTTTCGATAAAGGAATTATCCATGAGTAAAGCAGATAAATTGAAAACGTCCTGTGCGTGTATTACATCAAAACCAAAATAATTTCCTATTTCTTTTATCCCTTTAGTGTATAGTTCATGTGAGCTAAAAATTAATTCAGGTGCAGGAAAATCAGAATCATATGAAAGATTTGGATAATCCAAATATGCGAAACCATTGGTTATGACTATAACAGGATGTATTTTTACGCCAAGTTTTTTTATGGGTTCGAAACGATCAGACAATATTTCTATCGCTAGCATATCTGCTAAATCCGGATTTGGCTCTGGGAAAGCAGAAAATATCAAATTTTTGTTTTCAGAACGTAATTTGATTCCTCCCCACAGCCCAGCAAGTATTAACAATTTATCGTTTTTTAAAGAATTTTTTATATTTTTAAGCATGTTTAAATCAGGTGGTTGATCTTGTAATTCGTCGATATGCCTAACTGTTTTGACAGAACCGAATATTTTGGTTTTGGTTCTGCGTTTGGTCAATAAATTATAAACTTCTTTTCCCAATTGATCTACTTCTTTATCTGAAAAATTATTTCCTGACATTTTTATTGAAGGTGCATTATCTAACAAAGAGAAAAACCTACTTCTTAAGATATATAGTTGGGGGAGAATTATATGTTGTAATTTGGTTGAGGCATCTGTATAAACTTTTTTACCCGATACTATATTTTCAATTAAAGGCTCAAATAACTCAGACAATTCTTGAGTATCTTTAATTTTAGGTTTGAATTCTATTGGGCGCACTTTCATGTGTCTTTTAATATAAAGATATGTATTTAAATATAACGTGTATTTAGAACTAATGAAAAAGTGAAAAAAGATTGATTTAATCAATTTTTGGACAAGGTTTAATTTCTTTTGAATTTGAAAAATTATTAAGAATTTCTTTATCTGCTTTTTCGAGCGCGTTTGTTTTCATTAAACTCTTTTCTTCATCGGAAAGAGATGGATCATTTTCAATAGATTCTAGCAACTTCATATAATGTTCCACAATGCTTACCAATTTAGTTTTCATTTTAATGACCTCTCATTTTCAGTGTAATAGTGATATGTCTGCGATATTTATAAACCTTTAAAATAGATTTTTTGACAAAACCGTAAAAAATATGTGCCGAGGGGGGGAGTTTCACAAATTTTTGGAATTTTTTGTCTTGAACCCCCGACTTCCAGATCTCTCAGAACGCCAATATTAATCATTGCATTGAGCTCATAACTCATATTCTCATATGAGTCTGGCGCTCTAACCGACTGAGCTACCTCGGCATCATAAACACAAGCTGCTGATGATGACACAGTTTACAAAGCAAAAGCTTTGGTTTTTTAGTATTGCAAAAACCTGCAATCCTAATTGGAATTTTGAAAGGTGATTACGCTTTCTTTTTAGTGTCCTTCTTTTTAGGTCTAAATGTAGTATAACCGCACTTCCTGCATTTCTTAACTCCTTTTGGATTTCTTGTTTTGCATTTCAAGCATATTTTTATTTTGTTAAATTCAATCTCTGCCTCTGGAAATTTTGCCATGAATATCACCTTTAAGATTTTATTATATTTCCAAAACCTTTAAAAGGGTAGTGAAAATTAAAAATTTTTATTATATATTAGAATGAAAAATTTATAAATGAAACCTATACAAATAGTTATAGGTGAGAATATGAAAAAAATGATTGTTTTAGTAATGTTGTTAATTTTGTTTGCGAGTTTTGGATGTGTTGATGAAGATATTAGAAAAGGAACAACAATATCTTTTGTTGAAGGAGATGATACTGAATTCAATGGGGATACTGTAAATATACCTACCCTAGATAGTGATTGTGAGTTTATTGAATCGGATGGAAATGAAAAAAAAATAGGGAATTGTTTTGATGTCGATGGAGTTAAAATAATTACTTCTTCAGATATTGCACTGAAAGCAACAAATAAACCCGGAATGTTTGATATGCTCATTGAAAAAATTGATGAAGAAAATATTGTTATTAGTATAATAGGACTAAACAAACAAACAAATTATTATAAGTATGAAAACAGCTATCAAAATTCAGTTAAGTTTAAAACAGATGATGAAGGGGCATATACTTTTGCAAAAAAAATAGGCAAATTGGAACATATTTGGATTCAGAATAGACCTAGCACTATGTATATCTGCGATAATGATAATGGCTGTGATTGTTTGCAGTGGGGGGAATGGAATAATGAAACAAAAACATGCACATTAACAGGAAATGTTTTTGGACAAGGGAGTGTTGAGATACAAAACAGTTCTATAACTTTGAATTGTGAGGGATATGGAATTATTGGCGAGGGTTATGGCAGTGGTATTTATTTGATTGCAGGCATAAACGGAGTAACAATACAGAACTGTAATATCACTAATTTTTCAACAGGAATTTATTTATTGGCAAATGATAATTCTAATATTTCTTCAAATATTATTGAAAATAATCAAGAAGGAATTAGGGTGGAAATGAGTGAGAATATTGAAATTTCCGAAAATGTTGTGTGTGATAATAATGATTATCAAATTTTATTAAGTGAGGATAGTATCGGTGTTTTTGGAACAAATACACAATGCGAAGTAGATGATTTGAATGGCGGAAATGAAGTTTCATGCAGTTATACGTGCAGTGAAGTTGGATTATGTGATGATGGAATTGATAATGATAATGATGGTTTAACTGATTGTGATGATCCCGATTGTGAGGAAGATGTTGTATGCCTGCCTCCTGCATGTATAGGGGAAATTGTTGCTATTTGCAGTATGTGGGAAGATCCAGTCAATTGCGAAAATTCTTTTGAAGAAGGAGACACAAATTATCAATGTATGTGGGATTATGATGAGGAGTTATGTAATTTCGGAAATGAATGTTTGTATGAAGATGAACCTTTTATACCTTTATCAGTTACATTGATCCAACCTGCAAACGAAACAATTACTGAAGAAGATACAGTTATTGTAGGATATCAACCTAACTTGGAAAGTAATTGCAGTGTTTATCTTTATTCTTATACTGAATATATTTGGCAAGAGATTTGTCAAGCAACTAATGTTTTATTTCCTACATGTACTGTTGGTCCTTTGGATAATGGGGATTATTATTGGGGGGTTGTATGTGTTGAATCATCTAATGCATCTAACATATATATAACTCCAGAAGAAGAGGGTTTCACATTTACTATAAATGCCATTGAAGAACCTTCTATGTGTGGGGGCATTGAATTTAATACTTGCATAGCAGAATCAGGAACATACATTTGTCAACAAATAAGAGATGCAATAGATAACGGAACTCTTGCTTATTCATTGGAAGGTTATCAATGTACTTATAACATTCATTCTTTGGAATGTATGAATGATTATGAATGTATAATTGAAGAAGAATGTGTTATCCCAACAGATGGAATGTTGATAAATGAAAGTGTAACTCTTTGTTCAGGAATATATTATTTAGAAGGTGGTATTTATATAAATTCAGATAATATTGTTGTGAATTGTGATGGCACAGTTCTTGATGGAAGCGAAGGAGGTGCTTCACAAGGGATTAGAATTGAATCTAAAAGAGGAGTTGTGTTATCAGGATGTACAGTTCAAAATTATTTTTATGGAATTTATGTTTTATCAAGTTTAGATAATACTCTCACTAATATTGTTTCTCTAAATACTTTTAGAGGATTTGTCTTAGAAAACAGCTCAAACAACAACCTCATTGATAATACTGCCTGCTCAAATTTAGAAAATGGTTTATGGGAAGATGAAGCTTCAGTTTTGGAAGAAGCTAATAGCTGGTCATTAACAACTTACGATACTTCTAATGTTGAGAATCCGGAATACTTTGGCTGGGTTGCGGGATGCGAAGAACTTCCAACCTGCGAATACAGTCCAAATGCCTGCCAGGAAGAGGGCTGCAATTATCTCAATCTAAATGATGGAATGTGTTATGCAGATGAAAGCTGTAATGAATGCATACCACAAATACCTGCTTGTGCAGGAAACCCAACTGATTTTTGTTCTAGTTTAGCATTGGATAGTTATGAAGATGATTGTTCAAATTATTATCAAACAGCAGATGGATACTACCAATGTGCATTCAATGGAGAAAATGCTTGTATGATTCTCGAGGAATGCTCTTATGAAGAACCACCTCTCCCAGTATGTTCGGGCAACGCAGTAGAAACCTGTGAGGGTTTACTTGGTCTTCCAGAGTGTTTAGCTTCTTATCAATCAGGAGACACAAACTATCAATGTAGTTGGACTGAGGATGATGGAGGTTATTGTTATACGAGTCAAGAATGCTCTTATGAAGAATCTCCAACCTGCGAATACAGTCTAAATGCCTGTCCAGAAGAAGGATGCAATTATTTCAATCCAGGTGATGGAATGTGTTATGCAGATGAAAGTTGTAATGAATGCATACCACAAATACCAGAATGTATGGGCGAACAGGTCCCTATTTGCAGTATGTGGGAAGATCCAGTCAATTGCGAAAATTCTTTTGAATCTGGAGAACCAAGTTACCAGTGCATATGGAATAATGAAGAAAATTATTGCTATTCTGGAGGAGAATGTACTTACGTTCCTCCAATATATTATGTATACACATACCCTATTCCTATTACAGCAGGCAATACATTTGGCGGTGGAGGATATCCTGCAGAAGCATGGGTAAATATTTATGCAGATCCAGTCCCAGGTTATGGATTTTTATCTTGGACATACCTTGATAATGGGAGTGTGTTTTCATATCAACAAAATCCAGGGTTCCCTATGCCCTCTACAGATGTAGCATTGTATGCAAATTTTGAAGCAATTTCAGATTGTGTAGGAGTTGCTTGGGCATGTGGAAATTTTGGGGATTATGACTGTTTCATCAATCCAGGGTGTGAATGGGATAACAGCGAATATTGTTATGGGCCAGAAGAGTGCGGGACATTTATTACTCCTGAAGAATGTCAAGGTTATTATGAAGGATACTGTATGGGAGGTGTTCCTATAACATGCGCTGCAGCAATGTATCAAGAATGTGTTAACCTAGATTTCTGTGAATGGGAGGGTACACCTGCAGAAGGTAATTGTTATGGAGATTGTAGTTGGATTTATGCTTCAGAAACTTGTTGGGGACAAGGATGTGAATGGTTGGATGTTTCATGTGCGTGGAAATATCCAGAATGTACACAAAAACCAGCATATAGTTATTGTAATGAAATGGCTAATCAAACCGATTGCTTAAACAGAGAAGGATGTGAATGGTTGGGAGAAGAAACTACTTATGTGACTTTCTTTGTTGACATGAGTTGTGAAATAGAACAAGGATTCGATCCGAATATACACAGTGTATTTGTTAAAGACTCCTTTAATTGGTGGGAAGGAATAGCTATGACGCCTTATGAAAACAACATTTACACGGTTTCTATTGATTTATCAGAATATATAAATTACAATATAGAATACAAATATACTTATACTGAGGATATCTGGGAGAATATCGATAATAGAATACTCTTTGTGAGTGGAGAACAAGTTCTAGATACTGTGTATTTCAATGATGATAATTCTTGCAGTATTGCAGAATGTCCTGCAATTGAAACTATGATGTGTGAAGAACTTTCACTTACAAACCCTGCGGATGGATGCAACATTTACTACAGAACAGATAATGGAACTTATTACATCTGCGAATATGATGGGATGATGGGTTGTATAGATGGTGAAGAATGCACACTTGAACCCGAATGCGTCCCAATCTCAATCCCAGATTCCGGCTTATTAAACGCAGTTTGTTCTGCATTAGGTGAAGGGGAAGGATGCACAGTAACAGACTGTGAAGCAGGAACATTAACAACTCTTGATGCAAACGATAGAGGAATTTCTGATTTGACTGGAATTGAGTATTTCACAAACCTACAACATCTTTATCTATCCTCTAACAGTATCTCAAACATTAGCGCAGTAGCAACACTAACAAACCTACAACATCTTTATCTAGATTCAAATTTAATTTATGACATATCAGTTTTACCAGATTACATAAATCCTCCAACCCAAGTTGTCGTAATACAGTGGAATTGTTTGGACATATACGATCCCGTAACTATAGACAAAGTTAGTAATTGGGAAATGTTTGGAGTGGATGTCGGAGGATTTGAAATTCAGAATGATTGCAGAACCACTTGTGATTTTACAACTGAATGTGTAGGATGTGAGATTTGTGGTGGTGAAGCAGTAGAATGTCTTGGAATAATGGATGAAAATTTATGTATTGACCAATTGTACTGTGATTGGAAGACGACTCCGGGTATGTGTGGCAGAGCTTTTGAATGCAGTCAGTTCCTAGAATTTGAAAATTGCGACATGAATAACTGTTGTGCTTGGAATTATGACAAAGGAGGATGTGAAAACATTGATAATTGTGCATCTTACCAAGAAGAAGGAGCATGTATTGCCGATGGATGTTGTGAGAACTGGTATGAGGGATCCGAATATTGTGAAGGAGAAACATTATCATGTGATAGCATAGGTAGCGAGTATTGTCCAAACCAATTAAATTGCCAAATCGGAGGATATATGGATGAAAATGGAATATGCCATACTGATAGTGGATGTTTAACTCCTTGCGAAACTCAAACATGTACAGGAATAGGAGTTGATTCTTGTACAGTTGAAGGTAACCGGTGTAATGAGATAAGGCAATACAGAGAAAATGAGATTGATGTTTATTCATTAGAAGGTTATCAATGTGAATACTCTGTTGTTGAAGGATGCCATAACCTCAGAGCCTGTAACTTAGAATTAGAATGTTTAGGAACTCCAAGGAAATGTGATACCTATGATGCTAATGAACAGGAAGGTTGTGGTGAACAATACGGTTGTGAATGGAATCTAGCATATTGCGCAGGAAATCATCCATTATGCCCTGTTATGTATGATGAACCAGTTGGGTGTGATCAAGCTGGTTTTTGCGACGGGGCACCGACAGAATGTTTATTCTTTAGCGGCGATGAAAGTGGATGTTTAAACCATGGATGTGACTGGGGATCATGCGGGAATAGTGTAGACTGTAGTGTTTATCCTGAGCCACAGTGTCAAGCACAACCAAGTTGTGAATGGGATTCTAAAAATGGATTCTGTTACAATTCAATATCTTGTAACAATTATGGCGAAGTGGAGTGTTTAAACGAACCATCATGCACATGGACATCAGGAGATGAAAACTGTTCTGGTCACCCCAGTATGTGCCCAGAGTGGACCGCAGAGGAATCCTGCGGACAAGCAGGCTGTGATTGGTTTTCATGTTATTGGCAAACGGAGTATTGCGCAGGGGATGCGTGGAGTTGTGAGGAAGTTGCTGCTTCAGGTTTTGATTGTGAATCCCAAGAAGGCTGTTATTTAGGAGGGGAAAGCGAATGCGAATTGTCAGATGATTGCGCATATGTTTGTGGAGGTATTGAAGAAGGATATACTATCTCATACTCTCCCATATATATTGAAGAAGGAAATAGGACATGTGATAATTTTGTTGGGATATCATATGACCTTCAGGAAATGCCTTTAGAAATAAGTAATGACCCAAGGAATGCCAGAGTTTTCGATTTTGTTACTGGTGAAGATGATGTGTATGTGTTCTGTGTAAACTTTGTAAACCATGATGGGCAACCGCTTGAAAACGCAACTCTTTTCATGCAAGCAGATTTAGGAATAGAAAATTGTGAAGACCTCACAACATTATTCCCTGAAGTGCAATGTCATCACGGTGATCTTGCATTTTCAGCAAATGGGTTAGGAGAAGATTACACGTTTAATGATTATGGAGTTTCAGATGTTGGGATAACTCCTGCTCATTTGAGATATACCTACAATATAGTTGAAGGAACGGGATATACGCATGATGGAGAAACATGTTATTATGATTCAGAATGTACAGAAGAATGTAGTTTATGTGTTAAATCTCTTTATGGAGGATGCCTTGGTGCATGCAGTTATAGTGAAGAAACAGGTTACTTCATGTCTTTCTCTCCAGTTTCAGCAGTTGACCCTGATTCAGGAAAAAATTATGATTCTAAAATTGTGCGCGTAGCATATGATTTCAATGTGTTGCAATCTGCCGTAGGAGAAAATAGAATAATTCCAACATATGAAGTCGTATACAAGGATGACCAATATATTCCAAATCTGGATGGAGAAAGTGATTATTATTTGTTTTTATTGAAACAGAGACAAGAAATGCCGCCAAATAGAGCTTTACCAGAAGAAGGAGTTTGTGGCGACGGTGAATGTAATGGAAGTTCTGGAGAAACATCTGATAATTGTCCAGAAGATTGTTATTGTGGAGATGGATATTGTGAAACAACTGAAGATGATGTAAATTGTCCAGAAGATTGTAAAGTAACAACAAGAACTATTTATGTTTCATCTAAACTTGATATTACTGACTGCGAAGAGTTTTTAGATATTTATATTGGGGGCAGAGAGATTGTTACTGGATTAACCTGCTATGAAGGAACAGGCGGACCAGTATTATCTGCAAACGGTTTTGGAGAGGATTATACCACAAACAACGTTTTTGATGATACTTTCTATATAGGGGAGGAATATACAAATCCTCCAGAACTAGTATATAAAACTGATGATGTTCCGGCAGAGGGTTATTTCTCATTAGGAAATGGTGTTTGTTATGAAGACAGCAACTGTGAACAAACATGCACATATTGTGATAATAAAAGAATCTGTGGTTTCGAGATAACAGATACTGAAACAGGAACAACTTATGAAGTTATAACAGATCATGTGTGTGGGAACGGCACACGTTCAACCCATCCATTTTCATTTGAAAATGTGTGTGCAATACCTACGATCCCATTATTCCACTGCTCCAATATTGGGGGCTTTTATTATTATGAGTGGGGGGTGGATAATTATTTTGTTGTTGATTACACAGACTCTGCAAATTATTATATGCAATTATCAGGAGGAATGTTTAATTCATTATTAACCGCCCGACCCAATAGTTTCTGCATTGTTGATTTGGGTGAAGATGAATGTGATTTGTACGACGGGGAATTTGTAAATCTTTCAGAAGAAGGATATGCTAATATGAACGCGTATTCTTGCGACTGTTCACCATGCATATCTCATGAAAATTGTATTGGTGAATGTGGTTATACATATGAAAACGAATCTTATATTTCCTCTTTAAGCCCAGTCCAAATAGAGAGTAGGATGTGCAATGGAACTTCATTAACTGGCGAACCTTTAACAGTATTTATGTATGGTTTAGAAGGAGAAATAGAAATGATTATGTATGATAATCAAACATTAGAAGGTATTAATTCGGATTTAAATTATACAGTTATGTGTTTAGATTTCCCAAATGAAGAAATAGGATGGGGATATTGTGAAGGAGAAGAACTAGGTTGCAGAGATAACAATAACAGAACAGATTGTGAAGAAGCTTTTGGTGGAACTTGTGAATGGAATAGAACAGGCCCACCTTATTTAGCTTCAAATTCAATTTTAGAACTACCAGATAAAATATGCAACGCAGAAGGAACAAATCAAGTAGCGTTTTTGGGTTTACACGAAGGCGATATGTTTTTACAGACAGTAGATTCTGATGATACTGCCTTATCATTATTTTTAGCAAACGGAACTCAAAACTTCCATTTATTCTGTGTAGATATTAGTTTAACGGGTGGTCCAGATAATATAACCATGTACATTTCAGAAGAAACGGGTTTAACAAATTGTTCTGCTATTGATGGAATGGGTTTAACGTGTTATGCGGATATGGGCATAGTATTCTCACCAAACGGTTATGGAAATGCTTATACAACAAATGATATTTTCAATGCAACACATAAAATAGCAGATGGTTATTCAGAACCTTATTTAGTTAGAGCAAGTGAATACGAAAGCTTTTATGAAAATATAACAGCATATATTCAAAGTGATACAGGTGTTCAAACCTGTGCTGAATTAAATGCCTTACTGCCAGAAATTCCCTGCCATGTAGATGCAGGAGGACAACCTGTATTAATAGGACAAGGAGCAGGTAATGATTTCTTATTTAATGATGTATTTAATGAAACATTCAAAGTAATAGAGGGGTATGAAGAACCATATATCAATTATGAAGCAGATGCAATACCTCTTCCTTGCTATTCAAATGATGAGGGAATAACATGCTATAGGGATGATACTTGTTCTAATTTATTGAATCCAGAAATTGTTAGTATTTCAATAGAACCTTCCACACCCTATGATGATGAAGATTTTACATGTTCAGTAATTACAAGATATAATGAACAAGAAAATTTACTTGTAAAATATTGGTGGACAGTAAATGAAGAAAGAGAAGTAACTAATGGATATGGCATTATAAACGAAAAAGTATGTCCAGTTAATGGAGAATGTGAATTAAGCACAGTTTCATCAGAACATACAGGGAGTGGTGAAGAATGGACTTGCTTTGCTTATGCAGATGATGGGGAGGGGCATATTTCTTCAACTGAAAGTATAAGCACAGTTGTTCAACCCCATGGTACTGGTTTTTGTGGAGATGAAGTTTTAGAAGGAGAAGAAGAATGTGAAATTGGTTACCCCTGTCCAAGCGGATATACCTGCAGAATGACAGATTGCAAATGTGTCGCAGTCGGCAGTGGAGGTTCAGGAGGGGGAGTTATCCCAAGAGAAAGAGCTAAACTCTACGCAAGAGTGGGAACATCATGCGCAGATCAACAAACAGATATTACAATTTATGATCAAGTTACTGGCGCACCTATTGAAGGCGTATCAATTATAATAGGTACAACAAATATAGGTGTTACAGATTCTAGAGGAAAAGTCCCATACACTTTTAATATTGGAACATATGCAATTTCTGCATCAAAAACATGGTATGATTCATATGGACAGAGCTTTACTTTCATAAATTGCACCCCAGTTGTGGATCCTGTTTGTGAATGTACACAAAACGAAAACTGTGCAACAGACCAATACTGTGATGGTTGTTATTGTAAAGACATAAACTGTCCAAGAGGGACAATACCTATTGAACACATATGTGTACCACAATGCGAGTGTGAAAACGATGAAAACTGTCCTTTCGCTTATTACTGTGATGGGTGTGTATGTCAATTCGTTTATGATATAGATCCAAAAGATGTTGATCTTACAGATGAAGATAGAGATCTTTTAAAAGAATTATTAGATGAACTTGAGAATCTTTTGAATGATCCTTCCCTAACAAACGAGGAAAAATTGAAGATCCTGGAAATCAAAGATATAGTATTAGAAAGATTAAGAAATATAGAAAATGATGCAGAACTCGGCCGCTTAAGAGTACAAACTGCACAAGCAATAGAACTGCTTAAACAAGGCGAATACGAACAAGCAAAACAGAGACTTGAAAGAACAGATATGATAAGAGATGATGAAATTTGGATGTTGTTCCTTGCTTTGGTCATACTATTGATTGCAGCAACATACTACATGCTAAAAAATAAAAAATCTAAAACATTAGAAAAAAGATCTAAGAAAAGAATAGAAAAAAAAGCAGTGAAAAGAAAACCTAAAAAACAAGTTAAAAAGAAAATTAAAAAACCAACAAAGAAAAAACGTTAGATTTCCATTTTCATTTCTTTTTTTAATTTTTCTTTGAAATCATCTGTTAATTCTACAGTTACCATCCCTAAATCCTTTAATCCATATACAACATAATATGTGGCAGGAGCAAGAAAAAAGAAAGGTACTGCAACCAAATCCTCTTCTCCTTCAACTATAACGAATAGTTTTATTTTGTCTTTTACCCACTTTTTAACAAGATCTATGGCTTGGTTGGAAATGGCGCCTGCAGGATTTTCAATTTTTAAAACTTGTCTATTTTTTTGTTGTGAATCAATTATTTTTTTATCATCTTCACTTAAAACAGACCTTTCAGTTTTGTAGTCAACAACACAAACTTCAAAGGGAATTTTATTTTCAATAAAAAACTTTGTTGATATATCTCCCACTAAAATAAACCTGCCCCCCATCGACTGAAGTTTTTTTATGTTGGGGTTGCTTTCAGGATTTGAAAAATGTTGTTTTAAAACTTGCCTTTGCTCTTGGTTTAAAATTATCACCACAGCACCTCATCAGTTCTCCAATAAGGGAGAGGAACAATTTTATCCATTTTCAAAGGTTTGTTGTTTTTTGAGACTAACCATCCTGTATAAGCAATCATACCTGCGTTATCGCGGTTGAATTCATTTGCAGGTGAACAGAAACTAACTTCTTGATCATCGCATATTTTTGAGAGCATTTTTTTGAACATGTTGTTTTGAGCTACGCCCCCCACAACTACAACGCCATCTTTTTTTGTCAAACACAATGCTCTCTCAACAGTTTCACTAACCATTGAAAAAGATGTGTGCATAAACGAATAAACAACATCTTCTTTTGCGTTTTTTTCTAAAGCAGAGAATGCAGCAGTTAACAATCCAGAAAAAGTTAGATTCATTCCTTTAACACTATATGGAAGTTCAATATAACTTCCATTCGCAATTTTTTCTAGATCTCCACCATGGTTCAACCCAATCTGTCTTGCAAACATGTCAAAAGCATTACCTAGGCCAACATCCAATGTTTCCCCCAAAACTCTGTAACTTGTTTTTTTATTTTTAAGAACTCTTGATATAATTTGCGTGTTTCCACCAGATGCATAAACAAACAATGGATCTTTGAAACCTGTATCTTTAACTCCTATTTCCAAATGTGCTGCACAATGGTTAACTCCATAAATAGGTTTGTTTTGTTTTAATGATAAATATCTAGCCAGCGCAGCACCACTTTGCAAAGCTTGGCCAATTCCAGGGCCCTGAGAAAAACAAATTGCATCATATTCTTTTCCAGATTCATTTATTTTTCTAATTAATTCGGGTGCAATCTTGCAGTGGTGTTCTGATAAATCTCTAGGTATAAAACCCTGCCCTGCTGGAGGTTTGTATGTGTCATTGAACTGAAGTATTTCATTTCCATCAGTCCATGCAACACCAAAAGTATGTGCAGTACATTCAATTCCGAGCATTCTCATTTTTTCATCTCTTTATAGATGAAACTTCTTTTTTAAAGAAGTTTCTAGTATTGCCTAGCAATGTAAACAATTTCTTTTGCAGATTTTCCACACCATATGCATTTGTCTGTTTCATTGGGTTTTTCTTTTGAATCAACACGTATTCCTCTTATGTCGCCATGTGTTTCTGCCTTAACATTGTCTGCACATTCTCTACCTTCCATTTCAACAGAACAGAACGGAATTCGTGCAAAACCTCCCTTATCTAAAACTTGTTTAAGTTCGTTCATGTTTTTTGCGTCATGAATAACATCAAGGAAATTTTTTGAAGCTTCTTCTTTCAAATCTTTTGTAACTTCTTCCCCTTTATTTTTAACTATTTTGACAATATCTTTGAAATCAATAGTTTCTTTTTGTTTTTTAGTTCTTATAGATAGAGTTATTTTGTTTTGTTCAAATTCTTTTGGACCTATTTCAAATCGTATTGGGACACCTTTCATTTCCCATTGGTTAAACTTAAAACCAGGGGTGTTTTCACTTGAATCAATTTCTGTTCTAAATTCTTTTTTAATAAGTTTCTTTTGAATTTTTTTGCAATATTTTAAAACTGCCTTGTTTTTGGCATCATCACCCTTTAGAATTGGAACAATAATAACCTGCACGGGTGCAAGTTTGAAAGGGAGCCGTAATCCTTGATCATCCCCCAAAATAGATATCATTCCGCCATAAATTCTTGAAATGCACGGACCATGGCATGTCTGCCAAACTGGTGTCTGTTTTCCTTTTTCATCTGCAAACATAACGTTAAACGGTTTGGAAAAATTCTGCCCAAGTAAATGTGTTGAAGGCATTTGAATAACTTTTCCATCTGGCATCAAAGTATCTGCTGCGTAGGTGTGAACTGCCCCCGGAAATTTATCCCATTCTGGCCTTTGGAAACCTATGAAAGGTATGCAGAATTCACCATACATAACTTTTTCTGTCATCTTTAAATCTTCCTTTACTTGTTTAACTGCTTCTTTTTTTGTAGCAAAACAATTGTGCGCTTCTATCCACACCAATTCTCTGCTTCGGAAAAAAGGCCTTGTTGCTTTGGTTTCATAACGGTAAACGGTTCCTCTTTGATAAATTTTTAAAGGTAAATCTGATTTTCCCTGGATCCATAAAGAATACATTTTATACATCGCAGTTTCACTTGTGGGCCTTAAAGCAAGGCGTTCTTCGAATTTTTCGCCTTTTCCATGTTCAGTCACCCAAAAAACTTCTGGAGAAAAACCTTCAACATGGGATGCCTCTAAATGAAAATTGGATTCGGGAATTAAAATAGGAAAATAAGTTGGTTTATGGCCTTTTGATTGAAGTTCTTTTTCATATAATTTATACATCTCTTCTATACTTAAAACTGACCAAGGTCTAAAAACAATAAAGCCCTTGAGATTATATCTAATGTCTGCAAGTTCGGCTTTTTGGATTATTTCAGTGAACCATTCTGAAAAATTTTCATTTTTTTTGTTATCCATAATATCTCCTCTAACTATTTTTATAATAACTTAACAAAAAGACTTTTTAAGATTAACTGAAAGGGTTCAAAAATGAGATTTATTTCAATCTCATACTATCTAAAACCATAGGAGTATCTGATTTCATTTTGAATAGTTTACTTATTGTTGGACCTAGATTTCCAATTTTATTTTCATCTCCATGACATAAAATAACTCTATTTGGTTTTGGTGAGATATTTTTAAGATATGCCAAAAGCTGTCTCCTATCAGAATGTCCAGAAAATCCATCAACAGTGTGAACTTCCATGTTTATTTTAACGCTTTCGGATTTTCCTTCATCATTAACTAAAGGCACTTCTTTTAATCCTCTTTGAATCTTGTGACCTAATGACAAAGGAGATTGATAACCAATAAATATTAAAGAGTTTTTTTCGTCAGGGGCAAGATGCCTTAGGTATTCTAAAACAGGACCTCCACTCATCATTCCTGCTGTTGCCAATATGATCGAAGGTTTTCCCTCTATGATTTTATCTCTATCGCCTTTAACTGTTTCAAATATTTCAGATTCAAAAGGACTATGATCTGCCAAAACTTTTTTTCTGACTTTCATTTTCAAATATTCTGGATAAGCAGTATGAATTGCTGAAGCTTCTCTGATCATTCCATCCAAATAAATTGGGATGTTATCGATCTTCGCCTCTCGCATGTAATGCTCAAATACAAGCATAATTTCCTGCGATCTACCAACTGCAAATACAGGTATTAAAACTTTACCATTTCGTTCAATTGTTTTTTTCACAATATCCATTATCATTGTTTCAGACTCTTTTCGGTTGGGCATAATATCTGTTTTTCCCCCATAGGTAGATTCCATTATCAGTGTTTCTATACGTGGAAAAACGCAGTGAGCAGGATCAAATAGTTGTGTGAATCCAAACTTCATATCTCCTGTATAAACTAAATTATGCAAACCATTATTTATGTGGAGATGTACAAGTGAACTTCCTAAAATATGACCTGCATTATAAAAGGTCATTTTAACTTCGGGAGTTATATCGACCACATCCCCATATTGTACAGGTATCGTGTGAATTAATTGTTCGTGTATATCTTTTATTCCATAGGGAACGACTGCATTAGGTATTTTATTAACTAAACTTAAATAATCCATTTGAAGCATAACTGCCATATCTCGTGTAGGAGGTGTGCAGTAAACCGGACCTTCATAACCATAAGCAAATAAATAAGGTATAAATCCACAGTGATCAAGATGTGCATGAGAAACAATAACCGCATCTATTTCAGATAAGGAGCATCCGAGCTCATTTAACAAAGGGAAAGACTTTGATTTGTCATAAACCTCAGGATTTATTCCACAATCCAAAAGTATTCTGCTGTTTGGTGTTTCGACGCTGAAGCAGGATCTTCCAACTTCTCTTGCTCCTCCTAACGCAGTAACTTTAACCCATGAAGAACCAGAAGGTTGTTCAGATAAAATCTTTTTTCCAATTGTTGTTAAAAACTTTTTTCTCTCCTCTGCTTTTTTCAAAAGACTTTTCCTAACTCCAGTTATTGTTGATGAATCCATAGTGGGGATTCTTTGAACAACAATTATCCATCCTGTTTCGGTTATAATTCTTTTGAGAGTTTCTCCTCCTTTTCCAATAACGAGACCTGGTTTCATAGCCTCAACCATAACCTGTCCAAAAACAGGATTAAAAGTTATTGATTTAACTCCTGCTTCTTCAGGTATTGTTTCTTCAATAAATTTTTTAGCATATTCTGGTTCTTGGCGATGTTCTGGAGAACATCTGATGGTAATTTTTTTCTTTAATGCATAAGCTAGTTTTTTAATTAGTTGATCATTATTATAGAATTCTCTTATATTGTCAACATATATCACTATCGTTAAGCCTTCTGCTTCAATTTTTGAAAAACCGCACTCTTCGGGCAGTATATCTTTAACTGCTTTTTCAAATTCTTTTAACATTTATATCACTCTCTGTAATTATTCCTGGAAATTAATACAAATTATTGTTAATTAATTATTTTTATACTGATTTTCCTAGTTTTTCGATATCACTTTCTGTTAAATAATTGAAACCGTTTTTTGTTATGGTTGCAATTGTAATTCCATTACCAGAAGCAATATCTCTTTTGCTTGCTGCAACAATACATTTTGCCGCGAGATGTAAACAATCTTTCATACTCATGTTTTCATCAAATTCAGATTCTAATATCCCATAAACAAAGGTTGAACCGCTTCCTGTAGCAGTGTATTTGTCTTCTGTGATTCCACCTGCCATATCCAAATTGAACAATCTAGGTTTTGAATCATACCCTCCTAAAACCAATTGAACGAAAAATGGGTAAAATTTATAGTTTGATAAAACGTTGGATAATAGTGTTGCAGCTGCACTGATTTTCATAGGTTTATTTTCTTGCATTCTGTGAATTTCAAGCTCGCCTGTCATCCATCTTATAAGTTTTTGTGCGTCTCCTACGCCTCCTGCAATTGTCATACCTATATGGTCATCTAATCTTGCAACTTTTAATGCAGTTTTACTTGAAATTAAATAACCCATTGTGGCTCTTTTATCAGAAGCTAAAACAACTCCTTCCTGGCATACTAAACCCAAAGTGGTTGTTCCGGTTCTTAATTTTTCCATATCATCCATAGTTTCACCCATAGTTATCAACAATAAGATTAGTTAAAACTAAAACAAAATTATTAGTTTATTATTAAATATCATAAAGGTTTAAAAACATTGGTGTAAAGACTTTTGGAATTTATTTTATCTATCCGCAGCTTGAACAAACAATATTTGCACTAACTGATTTGGCAGAATTCATTGTTACTGTGCAACTAGTTCCTGAATATGAATCACACCCTGACCAACCCAGTATTGTTGCACCAGGTGCTAAATTCGCAGTCAACGTTACATGTGTTCCATCGTTGTATTGGGACGAGCAGATTGAACCGCTATCGCCACAGACAATTCCTGAACCTGTTATTGTCCCATATCCTCGTGTGGGTTTGGATACTGACAAAGTGTATTTTTCAACCGGCACAAACACTGCTCTCACATATTTATTTGTATTCATTAAAACCGTGCATCCTCCTGAACCCGAGCAAGCATTTTCCCATTTATCGAACTTATAACCTACTGAAGGGGAAGCAGTTAAAGTTACAGATATTCCCGTATTGTATTGGAACGAGCAGGTTGAACCACAGTTGATTCCAGATGGAGAACTCAATACAAGACCTGAACCTGTTTTTGAAACTGAAAGAGTGGATTTAGGGAGAGGAATGTTTTTTGCTGTGACAATTTTATCTGAATCCATTGTAACATAACAGGAATTTTCAGAATATGAATCGCACCCCGACCAAGAAACTGAATATCCTGTAGCAGAGGAAGCTGTGATTCTCACATCCTGGCCAGAATTATATTTAGCACAACCAGAACCGCAAGATGTTCCTGCTGGAGAAACCCATAATGAACCAACTCCATCTCGAGTATATGTCAAAGTATAGGTTGGTAAACCTGAATCTTGGAAATTTGCTGTAACAGTTCTATCAGAAACCAATGCAACAACGCACCTGTTATCATACAGCACTGAATCGCACCCAGTCCAAACCACATTATAACCTGTAAATTGTGAGGGAGTTAGATAGATATTCCCACTGTCATAAGAATAAACACAGGTTGAACCACAGTTGATCCCAGATGGAGAGCTTGTGATTAAAGCAATGTCTGCTCCAGGACCCGTTTTAACAACTGTTAAAATCGGGCGCAAAGAAACAAAAGTTGCTGTAACAGCTTTATCGGAATTGAAAGTTAAATAACACTGGTTCCCCGAATATGAATCACACCCACTCCATATAACCTTATAACCTGAATTTGGAGAAGCAGATAATGTAGTGGTAGTACCATGACAATAATTTTTTGTGCAGTATGAATCGCACCACAGCGTTGGAACGCTTGAATAACGAACTGATCCTGGACCATTAACAGTTAGTTTTAGATTGTGATAAGAAACGGTTTCAAAGTTTGCTTTGACTGTTTTATCCCCATCCATTATAACTGCACAGCTATCTCCCGAAGCTGTTCTACATCCAGTCCAACTTGATACTTGACAACATGTTGGAGGTTCGTTTGCATTGTCTAAATACGACGCAAAAACATTAACCCCTGTGTTTAGATTATATGTCCAAGAACAAACTGAACCGCAGTTTATAAAAGGAGAAGCAGACAATCGTGCATTTGCTTCGCAGGTACCTGATTTTTGAACAGTTAATGTTTTTGTATCAGTAGGTTCGAAATTCGCTGTGACAACTTTGTCTGAATTCATTGTAACGAAACAATGATCTGTTGAAAGTGAGTCGCACCCTGACCAAGAAACAGTGTAACCCAATGCTGAAGCGCTTAGTGCCACAGTTCTGCCTGCTGAACCTGAATTTGTACATGTTGTACCGCAGTTTATTCCGCCCCCAGTTACAACAGCAGAATCTCTACCAGGTCCGGTTTTAACAACTGTTAAAGTTGTTGAATCAAATATGTGATTTAAATATACTGTCTTATCTGAATCCATATTGACATCACAACGCAGCCTATCTTCTGAAACCGAGTCGCACCCAATCCATTCTATCCTATAACCTAAAACAGGTGTTGTTGTTAAACGCACATTTGTATTTCTAGTATATATGTAACAATAAGTCCCACAAGAAGTTCCTAATGGGGAAAATGAAAGCGAACCTGATCCGGTTTTAACAACCTGGAGTTTTGGATTTTGGGCAACGTTTGCTGTGATAATTTTATCTGTGAACATAGGTCCAATATAACACTCATCGTCTAAAATTTCATCGCACCCATCCTCCCAAGAAACCGTATATCCGGGGGAAATACCAGTACTTAATAAAACCTCACTTCCTGCAGAAACTTGTCTCGTACAACTAGGGCCGCAATATATTCCACCACCATATATGGTTGCAAAATCACTATATCCTGTTTTAACAACCGATAAATTAAGTGATGACAATCCCCTAAACACAGGTGTAACTTCTTTATCAGAATCAACTCTTATAATACAAATGGGTTCGGCAGTAGAACAACTTCCATCAGAAGTTACCCAGTGACTGAATGCCCTGCCTATGTTGGGAGTTGCTGTTAAAGTAACCATAGGGTGCGAACTCGGAATTCCTGTTCTGCATAGGATTCTATCGTTTCCGCAATCTATTCCTCCAGGTGTGCTGACTACTACTCCGCCCCATGTTCGCGCGACAGTTAACATATTTCTAACAACGACAATCGAATCAAATGTTGCAATAACTTCTGTATCTGCTGCAACAGTCACTATACAGGTATCTCCTGATATTTCATCGCATCCTTCCCAACCCACGAATGCAGAGCATTCTGGCAAAGCATAATCTAAATGCACAACAGTTCCAATTGGAAAATCAAATGAGTAACTTGTACATTCTGTTCCGCACTCTATTCCCTCAGGTGTGCTGACAACAGCTCCAAAACCCTCTCCCCTTTTAGTAATTGTTACACTGTGCGTTATTGTACTATCAATACAATTACAATTTATACATATCTCTCCATCTTCGCAATCATCATCAGTTTCGCATTCTTCACCATGTTCTTCTTGAACGATGCCGTCCCCACAATTAGGACCTATGAATTCTGTTTGTTCGCAAGATGAGTTGCAATAAAAACAAGGAGGATTGCCATAACCTGAATCACAAACAACTCCATTATTTGCTCCTCTATCACATTCTTCTCCTGCATCAACAACACCATCCCCACAATGTGCCAAACGGCAGTCTGTTCTGCATGCATTAGGTACCGTATCTGAATTGCATTCTTCTCCTGGGCCCATACAAAAATCTGGATTGCTTGGATCTCCCCAATCACATTCTTCTCCACTTTCTAAAATTGCGTTTCCACAAATTGCCCCTCTAAAAATACACATGCACCCCATACACAACCAATCAGAAGGAGATCCTCCATAAGAATCTACACAAGAAGTAATGCTGCCATCACATTCTTCTCCTGGGCCCACCTCTCCGTCCTCACATATCACTCCTTCTTCAATAAATAAACCTTCAACAATTCCAAGACTTAGTTTTGCATGCATAACTCTTGGCGCCATTTCTGGAAGATCATCTGCAAAATTATACCATATGTATAAATGTCCATTGTATCTTGATTGTGTTAAATTGACAATATAATTTCCTTTGTGGCATTGGAGACCTAAATCATTAAATAAAAATCCTTGACCTTGTCGCAGTCTTCTACCTTGTTCTCTTGAACCATCTCCAAAATAAAATGTTCTGTCATCTCCAAAATTCAAACCAGATGGAATTTGGTCAACACATAAAGTTCCTCTTACAATTATATCTTTATTATGATTGTTTGTAAGCTTTCCCAAAATATAGGCATCTTGTGACATGCCAGGAACTGAAGGATCCATACAAGACATAGATATATCATCAAACAAACAATATTCGGGTGTTCCCAAAAAACCCATTATGTATAGAATTATTGCTAAAACAACTATAATAATTAATAATGCCCATCCATAAGTTTGGAGATACTCCATTGCTGACTGCGCTTTCATACAACCACTTCTTTAAAATATAATAAATATGGAGTTTATAAATCTAACCTTTGACCATAACCTTCCCTATATGTTTGTTGTCTATAACAACATTGTATTCTCCAGGATAAAAAACAACTCCACAAGAATCTCCCAATGGTTGAAAAGAACTATGCGTGCTGTAATTCATTGCATAGTTTATATTTGATGAGAGGCTCATATTTATGGGGTTGCAAGAATAAATCCAATCAGTTGTTTTAATTGAAATTCTCCAGGGCAAAACAGCATATCCTTCTTCGTAAACGAAAGTTATTGGTTTTTCAAAAGCATAAATTGCTGCAAATTTGTTGGAATGCCATGTTATATTTTCTTCATAGTTTAAATCTTCTTCAAAAAAAGTTAAAGTTGTGTAATTATGAATTGGCTTTTCCAGAGTTTGGTTTTGATAACCCGTTGAATTAGGATCTGTAAACTCTTTAGGGGAGTATGGATTTGGGTTTTGTTCAAGGCAACCCATACTAACCAAAAAAAATAAAATCCCTATAAAAATAATTATTTTTTTCATAATATCTACCTGAAACATATCTTAACAGTCTGATGGGCAATTTATTTCGTCTTCATGACGTTCTGGTTCACATATTCTGTTATAGTTGCATCCACAATCATCTACACAATTACAGGAATTTTCTCCAAAGTGATTTTCACAAATTCCATTACTATCACAAAAACAATCATGAGTTCTGCAGTTTTTCCATGTTTCTCCTAAATGGGGTTCACAAAGACCATCATAATCACATTCACAGTCTTCTGGACAAGTATGAATTGTTTCATAATGAGGCCATGTGTAATCACATCTGCCGTTTCCGCATTTGCAATCTCCAGGACAGTTTTCTAATGTTTCTCCTAAATGGGGTTCGCATATATTATTGTTATTACACAAACAGTCACTGGGACAGTTGGAATGATCTTCGCCATGACTAGTATCACAAATACCATTTCCATCACAATAACAATCTAACGGACAATCTCCAAATTTTTCACCCATTCTAGGTTCGCATACTCCATCTTCATCGCACCAGCAGTCTTCTGGACAAGTATAAATTGTTTCATACTGAGGCCATGTGTAATCACATCTGCCGTTTCCGC
>Ga0334889_1000360_pt1 | contig 72864 bp, 69 predicted proteins | sample GraSluR1_MG_2_FD_207222 | JGI IMG/M metagenome (GOLD analysis project Ga0334889, IMG submission 207222) | Sludge microbial communities from methane-producing bioreactor in Wageningen University, Netherlands - Granular Sludge_8_08-R1 | ecosystem: Engineered > Bioreactor > Anaerobic > Unclassified...
AGAGCTTTTGACTCCTTTTAAGCAGGTTGGCACCACCAACCTGCTTACCCTAATGCGGTCATGTTTGATGTCAAAGTGCGGTCAAAAGTTCCTGTCAGTTTGCGGCCAAAGCTACTTGGCAGCAACACTAAATCCCAGAACTTGTCATATCGTTGCACTACCCAAGCCTACCGAGAAAGAACGAAGCCAGTGGTATTTTCAGCGATACGCAGCACATTTGCCCAGTGCGGGAGAAATCGTTTTATTTGACAGAAGCTGGTATAACCGAGCAGGAGTCGAACGGGTTATGGGCTTCTGCACCGATGCAGAGTATTGGGAGTTTCTCAAAGCCGTACCCGCTTTCGAAGAAATGTTGATGCGTTCTGGGATCATTCTAATCAAATATTGGTTTTCTGTTACCGACGAAGAGCAAGAAGAACGGTTTCAAGACCGGATCAACGATGATGCAAAGCGCTGGAAACTGAGTGAAATGGATAAAGAAGCGAGAGCCAGATGGGTCGATTATTCTAGAGCGAAAGACGTTATGTTTCATTATACCGATACAGCAAAATCTCCTTGGTACGTCGTTGATTCCAACAAAAAACGCTACGCTCGTCTTAATGTGATTTCCCATTTGTTATCGATGATTGATTATGAAGATATTCCTCATCAAGAATTTATCTTGCCCGAAAGGCAAACCGATGAAGGGTATGTGCCTGCCCCCATCGATCCTTCTAAAATGATACCCGATATTGCTTCGACCTTTGTAAAAAAACAAAAATAAAGGATGTTGGTTTCATGCACGAGATTCCTGGGTTTTCTCAATTTAAAAAAGTAGAACCCCTACTCAAGGGGTGGTCCAATGACAAAAAATTCAAAGTAGAGACTCAAGAGGGTACTTTTCTATTGCTCAGAATAGCCGAGATTGAGGAAATCGAGAAAAAGCGAGCAGAGTTTGAATTTATGAAAAAGATCGTTGGTCTGGGAATCCCAATGTCTCAACCCTTAGATTTTGGTACCTGTAGTCAAGGTAAGAAGGTCTATACGCTCTTAACCTGGTGTGAGGGAGAAGATGCGGAAAGTGTTTTGCCCACGCTAACGGAAGAGTTACAATATCATTTAGGGTTTCAGGCAGGGTTGATTTTAAGAAAAATACATTCAATGAAAGCCCCTTTGAATCTAGAGGAATGGAGTAGGCGATTTAACCGTAAAATCGACACTCGTATTGCAAAGTATAAAGCGTGTGGAATTCATTTCGAGAAAGACGAGCTGATTATTTCTTACTTACAACAAAACAGAGCTTTATTAGAGAATCGTCCCCAGACGTATCAGCATGGAGATTATCATGTTGGGAATTTAATCGTTTCAAAAGATCTTGCACTTTCGGTCATTGATTTTAATCGACCGGATTTCGGAGATCCTTTAGAAGAATTCAACCGTATTGTCTGGAGTGCTACAGTAAGTCCGTATTTTGCAACCGGACAAATTAATGGTTATTTTCAGGGGGAACCACCGAATGAGTTCTTCGCTCACTTGCTCTTTTATATTGCAGCGAATACAGTATCTTCGATTCCTTGGGCGATCCCCTTTGGAGAAGAAGAAGTTGAAACGATGAAAAATCAAGCAAAGCAGATCTTGACTTGGTTTAATGACATGAGATCGTGTGTCCCTAGCTGGTACATCAAAGAGTATCACGTTGAAGTCTAACAACACTTCTGAAAAAAATGAGAAATGGAGAAAATCAATGAAACCCGAACAAGTTTTAAAAAATTTCTTGGATGAAGATCAAAAGCTAAAGCAATTTCCAACAAAACGCAAAATGCAAAACTATACCTTGTATTATTTAGCTTCAAAATTTGAAAAGGATAAATTGTATACCGAAAAAGAAGTCAACGAGTTGCTTAATCAATGGCATACCTTCCAAGATTCGGCTCTTTTGCGTAGGGAGTTATTCGATAGAGGCTACTTAAATCGCGAACCCAATGGGAGCCAATATTGGAAGGAAGAAGAACAACCGAGATGTCCTGAATTCGAAATCTTTCAATAGAGAAGAGGTGGGGAAATTCAAAAATTCAAAAGCATATCAGTTACTTTTTTTCTTTGCAATCTTTTTGCTCTTGTCAGCATTCTTTTTTAATAAGCCGGAAGAGATTTGGATGGGAAATCGGGTCATCTTGAATTCACCCGCCAATCTCTTGACCGATTACTTTTATATTGCCAATATCGGTGCTGCCATGTGGAATGCCGGCTTAATGGTTCTTAAGAGTATCGTAATCCTGAAATTATCTAAGGTTCAACTTTCCGGAGCGCACTTGGCAGCCGTCTTTACAGTGGCAGGGTTTTCCTTGTTCGGCAAGAATTTATATAATTCGCTGCCAATCATCTTGGGTGTCTTTATGTTCACTAAGATGTATCGAGTGCCGTTCAAAGAGTATCTGTTACCTGCTTTATATGGTACCGCCCTAGGTCCGTTGGTCTCAGAGATTACTTTTAATGTCGGCTTGCCTCTGCAATTTGGTTACCCTCTAGGGATCCTTGTTGGGATAATTACGGGGCTAATACTTCCGCCCTTGTCAGAACACACGAAAGGGTTTCATCAAGGGTTGAGTTTGTACAATATTGGCTTCGCAGCGGGATTGATTGGTACCTTCGCTATTGCAATCTTACGGGGCTTTGATGTCAGTATCACTACTGTTAGCCTAGTCTCCAGTGGCAACAACCAGGCTTTAACGATTTTTCTGGGCTTCTTATTTGGGATGATGCTCATTCTGGGCTTCCTTTGGAATGGATCCTCATTTCGCGGATTGAAGGATTTGTTACAGGAGAAAAACCTTATTAAAAGAGACTATGTACTGGCTTTCAACCTTCCTGTTACCCTAATCAACATGGCTTTGATGGGCTTCTTAGGCTTGGCTTATGTTTTGGCTGTAGGAGGGGAAATCAACGGTCCGGTCATCGGTGGAATTCTGACCATGGTAGGTTTTGGTTCTTATGGCAAACACCCGCTAAATTGTATTCCAATTATGATCGGGGTTTTCTTGACCGGAATTCTAAGCATCCACCAAGTTACCTCAATGAGTATGCTGCTTGCTGCTTTGTTTGGCACGACACTTGCTCCAATAACGCAGATCTATGGTCCTCTGGCAGGTATTGTAGCGGGATCTTTACATACCTTTTTAGTGGTCAATGTTGGGATTCTTCACGCGGGGATGAATTTGTACAATAATGGATTTTCGGGTGGCTTTGTTGCGGCAGCGTTATCTACATGGTATGATGCAATCGATCAATATCGTCGTGGTGAAAAAGCCAAGGGCTATTTGTATCGAAGAATCAAATAGAGGTCACCACAGAAACAGGATAATTGTAAGCAGTGTAGAATAGAATTTATCGGGTCAATTCGGATTTTATATTTGAGAGGAGTGGAATACATGGGCTTGGTTGCTAATGTTGTTATCAACTCTTATTCCATCCTCATTTTGTTTGTCATGTATTTTCACTCCTCCAAAAATCCATATAAGATGTCCTTACAGCATCGCCTTTATATGAATTTGCTCAAACTGACCGTGATTATGTTAATTACAGATACGTTAGGAAGATTCGACGGAAATTTGTATGCGATTTATCCGCTTTTAAACAAAGTGGGTAATTTTGTTGTATTTGCTTTACAACCCATTATTCCAGTTACTTGGGTTATGTATGCACACTTTAACATTTTTCAAGACGAAGAAAGAACCTTGATGCTTCGAAAACCGTTAGCTTTTATCGTGCTAGCAAATTTTATTTTAGTTATCACAAATCAAGTTACCGGTTGGTATTACACGATTGATGCTGCAAATATTTATTATAGAGGTCCCTACTACTTTGTTTCGGTTTTTTGGACTATCAGTTTGGTGATTGCTGCTTTTATTATGATTCTCAAGAATCGGGACAAGGTAGAAAAAAGACATTATAATTCACTGCTCTTCTTTGCGATACCCCCAGTGATCAGTATTTTTCTGCAAATTCATATTTATGGGATCTCTTTCATGCTCAACGCCATTGTGCTTTCATTGCTGATCATCCTTCTAAATATCCAAAATCAAAGTATGTATACGGATTATTTGACGGGAGTTTATAACAGGAAATGGCTCGATTTCGCAATCAATAACCGCATCAGTAAAAGTAATGCCCGCTCTTCTTTTGCGGCAATTTTGATTGATCTTGATGACTTCAAGATCATCAATGATACCTATGGGCATGATGTTGGAGATAAAGTCTTACAAGATATAACCAAGGTTTTGAAGAACTGCTTGAGTTCAGAGGTGTTATTGGCGCGGTATGGTGGAGATGAGTTTTATATCCTTCTAAATAGTGGAGAACCAGCAGTAGTTCAGGAAACCATAGAACAACTTCAAAGTTGTATGAAAATATATAACGAAACCAATGAGCAAGGATTTAAAATTTCAATAAGTGTTGGCAGCATTGTTTATGACCCCTCCAGCAATTGGAGTGTTTTGGATTTTGAGAAGAAAGTGGATGAACTGCTCTACTTGAACAAAAGAAATAAGAAAAGTAGCAAGGGCTAGGAAATAAAGGAGAACGATTTATGGAACACAAAGCCCAACGCGAAGGGAAGCTGATTTCTTTTTTGCGCGAAGAAATGGGGGTTTCGGCGCGTGCTGTGCAACGCTTAGCGAAAGATCAACGGCTCCGAGTGAATCATTCGACTGCAAGGCTATACCAACCCATAAAAGTGGGAGATTTCATCGAAGTTCTTCAGATCGAAGAGGAACCTCTTTGTGTCCCTGAAGAAGGCGAACTCTCTGTTCTCTATGAAGATGACTTTATTTTGCTGCTCGATAAACCCGTCGGCATCACCATACATCCTACTTCAGCCCGAGATCTTGGCACATTTGCAAATCGCATTGCTTGGTATTATCAAGAGAAGCAAATCAAGGCAGGAATTCATTTTCTTAATCGACTGGACCGCGATACCTTTGGGGTGGTTCTCGTTACCAAAGATTCTCAGACCCATGCCACAATGAGTGCACAATTGCAAAAAGGCATCGTTAAAAAGATCTATCATGCACTTGTCTTTGGCAAACCCAAAGTTCCGACGGGGGACATCAATCTTGCCATAGGTAAGGTCGAGGGGAATCCGATTTTACGTATGACTCGTACAGATGGACAAGCCGCCACCACAGCGTATCGTGAAATGGCAACAGGACGAATGACCAGTTTACTGGAACTAAGTCCGCAAACGGGGAGGACACATCAACTGAGAGTTCATTGTGCAGCAATGGGATTTCCAATCGTTGGAGATGAACAATATGGGAGCATAGCCTCAAAGCAATTTTCAAAACGCCACAAGTTGACGACTCAGCAACTGCAATCGTATTCGTTGACTTTTCTGCATCCCAATTCGAAACAGCCTATTACCATCAAATCCAAGCTTAAATTGGTAACACAAGCACTTTTATAGAAATGTGAAACACAAAAAGGGTTCCCATGGCAAAAAACCATGAGAACCCCATTTTTTTATAGGTTTACACGATACATCTTATAACGGTAAAACGTTTTTTCCAAATTCTTGGTTCAAAATTTGTGCCATAGCGTTATATAATGCTGAAGAACCACAGAAAATTCCAACATAACCAGCAAAGGTGTGAATGGGATGCGAACCGGTGAAGTTGGCAGCGGCAAGAAGGAAAAACAGCACAGCTAAACTACCGAAAACCACCTGAGTGGCACGATTGTGCTTGAGTGTACCAATAAACATGAAAGCTGTAAAGATTCCCCACAAACTTAAATACCACCCCATGCTAAGAGGATCGGCTGCAGCAATACCGGGGAAGGGTTGAATCCAGATTAAAATCAAAGACCACCAAAAGAAACCATACGCTGTAAAAGCAGTTGCACCAAAGGTATTATTTTTTTTGAATTCCATAATCCCGGCAATGATTTGAGCGGCACCTCCCAAAGCAAAACCCATGGCCAAAATAACAATAGACAAGGGTGTAAACCCGGCATTGTGGATATTCAACAGAACAGTGGTCATGCCAAAACCTAGGAGACCAAGTGGAGCCGGATTCGCAATGTTGGATGATTGAGATGATGTAGCCATAAAGTAGTGATGTCCTTTCTCATGTTCGAATTTGTTTACAGTCGTATATGCTATCACTGCCGCATCTAAAACTCAAGCAGTTGTTTATGAAGTTCATAGTCACTATTCGATAGTTCGTAAAAAACTTTCTTGAGAAAAAGCTTGACAAGGTGAAGTGTTTGTGTTATTGTTCTGCGTATTACAACAAAATATAGGAGATAGAGGAGCGAGGACCATTAGTATTCTACTGCGACAACAGTGCATTGGCGGTAGAAGAAAGGGGAGCTTCGCCGAAGTTTTTCTTGTTTGCCTGAACAAGAACAGCTGGGCTTCAGCAGAATATGCTGAGGACTGTCACTTAGGTGGAGAGCTATCATGAAGATCGTTTCGATTTTTCGTACGGTTTTTAGGAGCTTTTCTTAAGTGAAAAGCTCCTTCTTTTTGAAAAATGAAAGGAAGATCGTCATGAAAAAAATCGCATCACTCCTCCTCTTTGTCTTGTTAGCCTTAACCTTATCGGCTTGCTCCGCTCCGGCACCAAGCGAACCTGAAGTCAAAACCCTACGTGTCGCTATGGAATGTGGCTATGCCCCCTATAACTGGAGCCAAGAAAATGATGACAACGAAGCCGTTGCCATTGCCGACAGTTCCAATTTTGCCAACGGCTATGACGTTATGATGGCGAAGCGAATTGCTGAAGCCAATGATTATGAACTTGAAATCGTTCGCCTTGATTGGGATTCCTTGATTCCCGCATTGCAATCCGGTGAAGTAGATGCCGTTATTGCCGGCCAATCGATCACTGCGGAACGTCTGGAACAAGTAGATTTCTCTACACCGTATTATTATGCATCGATCGTGACCTTGACCAACAAAGACAGTGTATATGCCAACGCCACGGGATTATCTGATTTAGCCGGAGGTACCGCCACCTCTCAATTAGGAACCGTATGGTATGAGGTCTGTTTGCCACAAATCGAGAATGCAACGATTTTACCGGCACAAGAATCGGCTCCTGCCATGTTAGTGGCATTGAATGCCAATGCTGTTGACTATGTCGTCTGCGACCTTCCTACCGCCATGGCTGCGACTCAAGTCTATGAAAACATGGTCATTTTAGATTTCACGGGCACGGAAGATGATTTCGAAGTATCGGAAGAAGAAGTGAATTTGGGTATTTCTGTTAAAAAGGGAAACACCGAGCTGCTTGAAGCAATCAATAGTGTTTTAGCCGAATTAACAGTTGAAGATTTTGAAGAAATGATGGATGCTGCAATTGCGATTCAACCCTTGTCTGAATAAGCATTGCGCTCAATAAGGAGTAGGTCTCATGTCTAATTTTTGGCTTGGTGTTGTGAAAAGCTGGAGCAAATACGGAACTTCCTACATGATGGGTGCTAGAAACACTCTACTCATATCGTTGGTGGGTACCTTTTTTGGGTGCTTAATCGGTTTTGCGGTCGGTGTTGTGCAAACCATTCCATCAAATCCCAAAGATCCATGGCTAAAAAGGGTTGTACTAAAGTTGATCAATCTACTCCTAACGGGTTATGTTGAGCTCTTTCGCGGAACCCCGATGATTGTGCAATCGGTCTTTATCTACTATGGAGCTCGGATTGCTTTCAATTTATCGATGGACATGTGGACCGCTGCTTTCTTCATCGTTTCGATCAACACCGGAGCCTATATGGCAGAAACGGTACGCGGAGGGATTTTATCGATTGACTCTGGTCAAACCGAAGGAGCCAAAGCTGTAGGGATGAATCATTGGCAAACCATGTTGCACGTAATTTTACCGCAAGCCTTTCGCAATATCATTCCCCAAATCGGCAACAACTTTATTATCAATATCAAGGATACTTCAGTTTTGTCGGTCATCAGTATTACCGATCTATTCTTTGTACACAAAAGTGTTGTGGGCTCGCTCTATTTGTATTTTGAATCCGCAACCATTGTCATGGTCATCTATTTATCGATGACACTGACGGCTTCTCGGCTCTTACGCTGGCTGGAAAATTACCTCGATGGCGATAACAGCTATGATTTAGCGACTACCGATACCCTGGCTCATACCAGTGGCTTATACAGTTACCGTCCCAGAAAGGAGGTACCGCGCAATTGAATCAAGATCCGATTTTAGAAATCAATCACTTGAGTAAAATGTTTGGCCAAAATGTCGTTCTTCGGGATATTGATTTTCGAGTTTCCGGTGGAGATGTGATTAGTATCATCGGTTCCTCCGGTTCAGGGAAATCGACCTTGTTGCGTTGTATCAACCTGTTGGAAACCCCCAATGGTGGTGAAATTTTGTTCCATGGAAGAAACGTTTTGGAAAGTGGCACCAATATTGCACAGTATCGCGGAAAAGTAGGGATGGTTTTTCAGAACTTTAATCTTTTTTCACATATGACCGCTTTGAAAAATTGCACCATTGGTCCGGAATTGGTTTTGAAGCTCAAAGAAGATGAAGCCAAAGAACGTGCTTTGTATTATCTCAATAAAGTGGGCATGGCTCCGTATATCCATGCGAAACCAAAGCAACTTAGTGGCGGGCAAAAACAGCGCGTTGCCATTGCGCGAGCGCTGGCCATGGAACCGGAAATTTTGCTCTTTGACGAACCCACCTCGGCCTTGGACCCGCAAATGGTGGGGGAAGTCTTGACAGTCATGCGCAACTTAGCCTCTGAAGGATTGACCATGTTAGTGGTGACCCACGAAATGGCCTTTGCACGAGACGTTTCCAGTCATGTGGTTTTTATGAAAGACGGCATTCTCTGGGAAGAGGGAACACCAGATCAAATATTTGAACATCCAACAAAAATTGAAACCCAAGAATTCTTAGCGCGGTTCAGAGAACACTAAGAGAACAATAGAAAATAGCAAATCGAAACAGCAGAGCAAAACGCCCTGCTGTTTTTTTTGCAAAAGATTCGTAAAATTCTTCTTATGCGAAAGGTTATTTTCAGACTTTCAAGAATTCTTACATCAAGATCTGAACTGATGATTGCATTGGACCAATGAAAGGAAGGGCAGACATGAAACTAACCAAAGAAGAACGTTCATGGGTGTTATACGATTGTGGAAATTCTGCGTACTCCATGGCAGTGACCACGGCATTGTTGCCTATTATTTTTGGTATGTTCGAAAATGTGGGCAGTAGCATGGATTTAGGCTACTTCAACTCACTAGCCAGTATTCTTATTGCGATTCTGAGCCCGGTGTTAGGAACCATTGCCGATTACAAAGACTTTAAGAAGCGATTCTTTACGTTCTTTGCTTCGCTCGGTATCCTAGCAACTGCTGCCTTGGCTTTTATTGCCCCTTCCAGTGGTCAATGGCAACTTCTGGTCCTGTTCTATGTATTATCGGCTCTTGGTTTTGCCGGTGCCAATATCTTTTATGATTCCTTCTTGGTGGACGTCACCGACGATGAACGCATGGACAAAGTTTCCACAAGCGGCTTTGCCTTTGGCTACATCTCCAGTGTAATTCCCTTTGGCCTAAGTCTTGCATTGATCTTTGTGCTCGGCATGGATAAAGCCATTGGCTACCAAATCGGGTTTATCGTAACTGCTCTCTGGTGGGGGCTGCTGACCATTCCAATCATCAAAGATGTAAAGCAACGTCATTATATTGAACCGGAACCACAACCCATACAAAACAGTTTCAAACGCTTGGCAGAAACCTTTCGCAACATCCGCCAACACAGAAACGTTTTTGTCTTCTTATTAGCCTACTTTTTCTACATCGATGGCGTGGATACGATTATCAAAATGGTGGTTCCTTATGCCACCTCGGTCTTGGGTGCGGATTCCCTAGACACCTTTACGTTGCTGGGGATTCTTCTGGTGATTCAAATCATCGCTTTCCCATGTGCGATTATATACGGCAACTTAGCCAAGAAGTACTCAGCACGACTAATGATCATTGTGGGCATCTTCACCTATATTGTTTCTTGTATTGCAGCTTACTTCATCTCCTCGGTGTGGCATATTTTCATCTTGGGAGCTATGATTGGTTCCGCACAGGGTGGTATTCAAGCGCTCAGTCGTTCTTATTATGCAAAGTTAGTGCCGAAGGAACAATCCAATGAGTTCTTTGGTTTTTACAATATCTTTGGTAAATTTGCTGCCATTATCGGACCCGGAGTCATGGCTTTGACCTCCACCTTAACCGGCAATCCAAAATTGAGTATCTTAGCCATCATCCCACTCTTTATTATTGGTTTCGCAATTTTCTTGACCTTACCCAAAGTAGAAACCAGAGCTACGGAAGTTGCAGGATCTTAAGAGATGAGTGCGAAGCATGTGATTGTGGTATCCTACGATGCCTTTGCCGCCGAAGACTGGTCTTTGGCGGCTTCTCTTCCCAATATGGCTCGTTTATTGGAAAAAGGAGCCTATTCGGACCAACTGCAAAGTGTGGATCCGAGTTTGACCTATGTTGCTCATACTACCATGGTTACCGGAGTTTCACCCCACCGGCATGGTATACTGCACAACAATCCCTTCCAGCCGTTTGTCGCTGAATCCGAGCAAGCTTGGCATTGGTTTCACAATCAAATTCAAGTACCGACGCTTTATGATCTTGTACAAGAACAGGGTGGGACGACGGCAGCGATCCTATGGCCGGTCACTGCAGGGGCTAAAATCAAGTATCATTTACCGGAAGTTCGTGCCATTGGCAAAGAGAATCAAATTTTAAAAGTTCTTCGATATGGCAGTCCTTTCTACTGCCTCGATATGGAACGCCGCTTTGGTTCTTTGCGAAAGGGGATTGAGCAACCCAATCTAGATAACTTTATAGCCGCTGTTGCCGCTCACACACTTCGGACCAAGCAACCAAACTTGATGTTGATTCATTTTATTGAATTGGATGAGATGAAACACCACCATGGTACCCAGTCTGTGCAAGCAAAACGGGCCATTGTTAATATGGATGAACATTTGGGACAGCTCATCAAAGCTGCGGAAGAAGCGGGAATCTTGGATGAAACGGTTTTTGTAGTAATCGGAGATCATAGCCAGCTGGATTACCATACCAAAATCTATTTGAATCGTCATTTGCGTGAAATGGGAATCATTCTCGAGACAGCAACAGAAAAGACCTGGAAAGCTTGGTTTCAGAGCACTGGAGGTGGGGCTTATTTGCACTTTGCTCCCGGAGCAGAGGAGACCAAATCTATCCTATTGAAATGGTTGGAGGAGGTTTCTTTGGAATCGGATTTCGGTATTGAGCGCTTCTTTGAACTCTCAGGGTTGATTTTTGTTGAAGCTAAATCCGGATACTGTTTTGATGATGATTGGCAGGAGCCAAACGATCTTGTTCCCACTCGCGAAAGCACCACCGGTGCGACCCACGGTTATTCGAAGGAACGAGAGAACTACAGCTCGAATCTACTAGTATCGGGTCCGGGTATTCGAAATCATTCTAATCTTGGTCCGGTTCGCATGGTCGACATCGCCCCCACCTTGGCTGCTCTCTTTGAGCTACCCTTCTCATCGGAGGGGACGGTTCTCCGCCACGCTTTTTTGCCAAGTTATTACCAAAATCACTAATTTAGGAGGAACTCAGATGAACTTCATCTCTCAAGTCACCCAAGCCATGATGCAACACGAACATGGCAACGCGCACCGCATCAATCATTTCTTGCGCGTGAATGCATATGGAAAAATCATCGCTAACCTCGAACAAGTGGATGAAAAAACCATGCTGATTCTTGATACGGTTACGTTAATGCATGACATTGGCATTAAGATTAGCCTACAAAAATACAACAGTGGGGCATGGAATTATCAGCAACTGGAAGGTCCTACGGAAGCACGAGCGATTTTACAGAAGCTGGAATGTCCGGATGAATTGCGTGAACGAGTGGAATGGCTGATTGCTCATCATCACGAAACAGAGAATGTTCAAGAGATTGATTATCAAATTTTGTTGGAAGCCGATTATTTGGTCAATGCGATTGATCGCAAAACTCCAGCAGAAGAAGTTCTTAAAGGGGCTGAAAAGTTCTTCAAAACTGCGGCGGGTTGGAGTATTTTGAAACATCTTTTGGGTGTGGATTAACTTCTTTCATACGATCGCTAAGATTCTTAATTTTCTCTGAAAATCGAAAGCAGAGGTGCCTAAAAATCACCTCTCTTTTTTTATGAAAAAAAGTAGTTTTTTGGTATAAACTTCTATTGACAACATCTTGTGGGCGGAATATAATAGTAAACACAATATGTAGTGGTTAGGAGGGGTGAGCATTGCAAGTCGCTGGTATGATCAAGTTAAGTTTGCAAGATTACCCCGGCAAACTGGCCTGTGTTCTCTTTACTCCGGGTTGTCAATTTCGCTGCCCCTTTTGTCACAATTCCGAGTTAGCATTAGCAGACGCAAGGCAAGGAAATGTTAGTAACGAAGAGATATTCCAATTTTTACAAAAACGAGAAGGCCTCTTAGAAGCAGTTGTAATCAGTGGAGGAGAGCCAACCCTACAGCCAGAGCTTGAGTCGTTTCTGACCCAACTACGTTCCTTCAAGTATAAAATTAAACTAGATACCAATGGCTATAATCCAGACGAATTAGAGAAACTACTGAAGCTGAATCTTTTAGACTATGTTGCTATGGACCTTAAAAATTCGCCTGAGAACTATGCTGAAACCTGTGGGGTACTCAAAATCAACCCCGAGAGGATTCGAGCAAGCATTCGAATTATAAAAAGCAGCGGCGTGGAACACGAATTTCGCACAACCGTCGTTCGTGAATTCCACCAGCACAAAGATTTAATAGATCTCAACCAATGGGAGATTGGCGATTCACCTCTAATTCTCCAAACGTTTCGTGACGGCCCCACGGTCATGAAGCCCGGCCTTCATCCCTACAGCGATGAAGAGATGCTGAACCTCGCAGCGGAGGCAAAAAAGACGATTCCCGGTCTCCGCCTCAGACAAGAAACTTCCGAAAAACAAGAAAACTAAAGTCTTCACAGACTTCAAATACAATCAAGAAAAAGGACGGATGAACCATGTATCGCGTTATGAAACGAGACGGCCAGATCGTCGATTTTAACCTCGAGAAAATTTCAAATGCAATGATTAAAGCCTTTGAGGCCAAAGAAACACCGTTCGACCGCAATGTTGTTGACTTTATGGCCTTGAAAGTCACAGCAGACTTTGCACCCAAAATCAAAGATGGGTTTATTAGTGTTGAAGACATTCAAGACAGTGTTGAACGCGTCTTGATTCAAGCAGGCTATGCCGATGTTGCCAGAGCCTATATCTTGTACCGCAGGCAACACGAAAGCTTACGTCAAGTCAAAACTACCTTACTGGACTACAAAAAAATAGTGGACAGCTACGTAAAAGTAAGCGATTGGCGCGTCAAAGAAAACTCCACCGTCACTTACTCTGTAGGCGGACTAATTTTAAGCAACTCCGGAGCCATTACAGCAAACTACTGGCTCAGCGAAATTTATGATCCCGAGATCGCCGAAGCACATCGCAATTGCGACCTACACCTCCATGATTTATCCATGTTGACCGGCTATTGCGCCGGCTGGTCGTTGCGTCAACTCATCCAAGAGGGGTTAGGCGGTATTTCCGGTAAGATCACCTCTTCGCCGGCCAAACATTTGGCTACCCTATGTAACCAAATGGTCAACTTCCTCGGCATCATGCAAAACGAATGGGCGGGGGCGCAAGCCTTTTCCTCATTTGACACCTATTTAGCACCCTTTGTCAAAGCCGACAATCTGACCTACGATCAAGTAGAGAAAAGCTTGGAATCGTTTATCTTTGGCGTTAATACCCCCAGCCGTTGGGGCACCCAAGCACCCTTCTCGAACATTACCTTAGACTGGGTCGTTCCCCCGGATTTGGCAATCCAACCGGCTATCGTCGGTGGCAAAGAGATGAACTTCACCTACGGCGACTGCCAACCGGAAATGGACATCATCAACAAAGCCTTTATTAAAATCATGTTGGGTGGCGATGCCGACGGCCGCGGATTCCAGTATCCCATTCCCACCTACTCCATCACCAAGGATTTTGATTGGAGCGACACTGAAAACAATCGTCTGCTCTTTGAAATGACCGCCAAATATGGCACACCCTATTTTTCCAACTATATCAATAGCGATATGGAACCCAACGATGTGCGCTCCATGTGCTGCCGTTTGCGACTCGATCTGCGTGAACTGCGCAAAAAAGCCGGTGGATTCTTCGGTAGTGGTGAGAGTACCGGATCCATTGGGGTCGTTACCATCAACATGCCCCGTATCGCTTACCTGGCTTCCAATCGCCAAGATTTCTACAACCGCTTGAACAGACAGATGGACATTTCCGCCCGCTCCTTAGACACCAAGCGTAAAGTCATCACCCAGCTGCTCGATGCCGGGTTGTATCCATATACCAGACATTACCTTGGCACTCTTGATAACCATTTTTCTACCATTGGTATTATTGGTATGAACGAAGTCGGCTTGAATGCGAATTGGCTGGGGAATAACCTTACCGACCCCAAGACTCAAGAGTTTGCAAAAGAGGTTTTGAATCACATGCGTGACCGCTTAAGCATGTATCAAGAACAATATGGCTGTTTGTTCAACTTAGAAGCAACACCGGCTGAATCTACAACCTATCGTTTGGCTAAACATGACGTGGAAAAATTCCCCCGCATCAAGACCGCGAACGATAAAGGCACACCGTATTACACCAACAGCTCTCATTTGCCGGTAAGTTTTAGTGATGACATCTTCTCGGCTCTCGATATCCAAGATGGACTTCAAACACTCTACACATCGGGCACCGTTTTCCATGCATTCTTAGGTGAAAAACTCCCCGATTGGAAGAGTACGGCAACTTTGGTGCGCAAAATCGCCGAGAATTACAGCTTACCGTATTACACCATGTCACCTACCTATTCCATCTGTCCGGAGCATGGCTACATTGACGGCGAGCACTTCCAATGTCCGCAATGTGGCAGCAATGCAGAAGTCTACAGCCGCATTACGGGGTATTACCGTCCGGTTCAAAACTGGAACGAGGGCAAAGCCCAAGAATTCAAAGACCGTATTGAGTATGATCAAGAAAAAGCTCAACGTGAAATTGAACATGTGATGCATCGCAACAATTCTGTGCAAGTAGCAGAGATCAAAGCGACAACGGTGCAAATTCATGAAATGGAACCCATGGAAGGAATCTTCCTCTTTGTCACGCCTACCTGCCCCAACTGCAAAACTGCAAAACGCATGCTAGACGAAGCAGGAATTGTATATCAAGTCATCGATGCATATGAGAAACCGGAAATGGCCGAGAACTTCCATGTTCAAACGGCACCCTCATTGGTCATCAAAGACAAAGAACACAGCACTGGGCAAACCTTTGCCAATGTTCATGAAATCCGCAATTTCTGTCAGAAGCAAAATAGCTAGTCACATCCACCGCCGGTTCGAAAGGTTTTTTAGCCTACTCGGATCGGCGGATTCTCTATAGGGGGCAGATACCATGGCAAAAGATAAGCCAGGAGTGTTATTCAACCGCATCTCGTTTTTCTATGGTCTTTTCTACGAGCGACAGAAAAGGCATTTTTTACGTGTCCTTCAACGCGTAGGCCCTCAAACAGCACTTCATCACTATACAACCGTATTGGATGTTGGCTGTGGCACCGGAGCACTTTGTGCGGCCTTAGATCAAAGAGGATTTATGGTGACCGGTATCGATCCGGCAGAAAAAATGCTGGCAGTGGGTCGCAGCAAAAAAGAAAATGCGAAAGTTCGCTTTATGGTTGGAGATGCCACACAAAAACTACCATTTTCTGATCAGGCTTTCGACTTCTCAATCGCTTCCTATGTGGCGCATGGCATGCCTTCGGAACAGCGCAAACGTATGTACAGAGAAATGAGCCGTATTACCCAGCATAAGGTGATCATCTATGATTACAATCGCAATCGCTCCTTCTGGACCAATGTTATTGAATGGATTGAAGGGGGAGACTATTTTCACTTTATTAAACATGCTCAAAACGAATTGGAGGATTGCAAGACTCAGTTAGAGCATTGTTTTGCACACGTCGAGGTAATTGAGGTTGATACCCGCGCTGCTTGGTATGTTTGTACGCCGTCACAAAAAGGAAAAACCGATTCTGCGTTGAAATAAGCTTTATATCAATTAAAGGGCGGCGTATCAATTCATGAAGAAAATGCAAATCAAAATACTCAAACGAGGACCCTACTTGGTCACCGGAGGTGTACCACTAACCGAAGAAATCATCGTTCCCCATGGCAACAGCTATGAGTATAAACCGGGCAGAACCTTTCCACAAACCGAAACCTATACCTTATGCAGGTGCGGAAAATCCAAGAATTTCCCCTTTTGCGACGGCAGCCATGTTCACGAGGAATTCAATCACGAAGAAGTCGCTTCCAAAGAAAGCTTTTCTACACGGGCTGAACTGATCATCGGTAAAAAAATCGACCTTCTCGACGACCATCGCTGTTCCTTGGCACGTTTTTGCCACCGTCAGCAAGGAGAGGTTTGGGATCTGGTCGAGTGCTCAGAAAACGAAGACGATGTTCGGGAAGCCATCCTCGGTTCAGACTTGTGTCCATCGGGACGTTTGGTTGCCAGAGAAAAAGATGGCACCGAGCACGAGCCGGTCTTAGAACCGGGAATTGTTATTCTCCAGGACCCCGAGAAAGGTGTCAGCGGCCCCCTCTATGTTCGCGGAGAGATTCCTTTAGTATCAGCAGACGGAACCCCTTATGAGATCCGTAATCGTATCACCCTATGTCGTTGTGGTCAATCTTCAGATATGCCGTTCTGTGACGCAAGTCATATCAAATCAAACTTCAAGGATGGACACGAAAAAGGAGAATAAACGGAAGGAGCAATTCTAATGAAACTGTTCATTTCATCTTATTCAACCAAAACCGCAGTTGAAATTTTATTGCATAACAATGGTTATAAAGAGTATTCTTTGAGTGAAACACCCCTTGGGTTGCAGCTACAATTACCGGATCACGCTTACAGCCCAGCCGAACTCCAGGCTGCCAAACGTCATTTTTCCTTTTACGACCTCTTCCTTTGGAGTGAGAAAGGCATCGAGAATGTGGTTCTTTGGGAGAAACCTGAGTGTGTAGGATCTATGATCGAAGAGTTTGCAACATTTTTTGAATCACTCACCTTCGACCTCCTGACGACGATTGAAGCCAGGGGTTTTATTATGGGTGGGATGTTTGTCGGTCCCTTGCAAAAACCCTTGATTACAATACGCAAGCATAAGAAAATTTTCGAAGCGTTACCCGGGTATAAGCAAACCTATACCAACTGGCAAGGGGAGAAAGAGAACCTTTATTTATTCGAGAGCAACTTTGGACCCGCGAAAGCAATCTTCATGGATGATATTCTCGAAACCGGAGCTTCTCTTCAGGGGGCAGTCGATTTATTGGCACAAGAACAAATCTCGGTAATTGGTGCTTTTTATTTAGTGGATGCCTCCAAGAGTGAAGTCCGGGACCAGTTTGATTTTCCCATCCATTCCTTATTACGATTTGATGGACTTAAAGAGAACCAACCAGTATAGAAGAAAATGGGATGGTTACAACGCACCATGATTAAAACCATAGCCAAGGTTGAAGAGGAGCAAGAAGCCATTCAGTGGCAGGTGCTCGATCAACTCGCCGATCTCTTAAAGACAGAATAAAAATTGAGGTAGCCCGATGACTTTTACTTAGAAAGTTAATCGGGCTCTCTTTTTTGTTAAATGCTTGTAAATCAACAGGAAAGCGCTAACGACGCGCGAAATATAGAAACAACGAACAAAAAGGAGGAATTTGCTTGACAGAAGATCATCCAAGAACCTCTTGGTCAACGTTTCTGAAAGATGTCTTCATCGTTTCTTTAGGAGCGTATGGAGGGCCTGAAGCGCATTATGGTGTGATTACAGACCAAATGATCATCAAGAAGAAATACATTAGTGAAGAGGATTTGGTGGAACTAATCGCTCTTTGTACTTTTTTGCCGGGTCCCAGCAGTACGCAAACGATTGTTTCAATTGGTTATAAAATTGGAGGTCCCACGCTTGCTTTTTTGACCCTCCTGGTGTGGGCATTACCAGTATTGACTGTGATGACGTTACTCTCGTTCTTAGGCCAATTTCTGCAAGAACATCACCTTTCGACAAACGCATTACGTTATATTGGACCCATGGCGGTCGGATTCATCGTGGTCGCTGCAATTAATATCGGTCGCAAAGTTCTGAGCGACTCCATGACCTGGATTTTGTTTGCATTGGCGGTGGTTTTAGCGTATTTCCTCAAGTCCCCATGGGTTTTCCCAAGCCTGTTGATTCTTGGTGGCCTAATCAGCGTTTTAAGAAGCCGAGAAACGAACCTTTGGAATAAAGTGCGTCTAACGCCACCCTGGGGCTATTTTGTTGCTTTTCTGGGGTTTGCTTTCGGTGCTTTGTTGCTGCGAGCGCTTTCGGATAACCGCATTGTGCAACTCTTTGAGAGCTTTTATCGGTATGGCTACTTGGTCATCGGTGGAGGTCAAGTCGTGGTACCGCTCATGCATACGGAGTTGGTGGAAATCAACCAATACATGACCAATCAAGAGTTCCTTACAGGATACGGGTTAGTGCAAGGCTTACCCGGGCCAATGTTCAGTTTCAGTGCATATGCTGGAGGGATGGCCGCACGGAATGGTAGCATGCTTTTCCAATTGGCTGGGGCGATTGCCGGTGGAATCGGCATCTTCTTACCAGGTGTGTTATTAATTTTCTTTGTTTATCCTGTTTGGGAAAATTTAAAACAGATGCGAGGGATCAAGGTTTCGCTAAAAGGAGTCAATGCGGTTGCCGCTGGTTTTATTGCTGCCGCTGCGATAACCCTAATGCAAAAGAGCGGTTTTGCTTGGGATAACATATTCGTGACAGCAATTTCGATTTTAATTCTTTGGACCAAGAAAGTTCCGGCACCGTTTTTGGTCTTGTTAACTTTAGTTGCAGGGTTTTTCATCCCTGTGTTATAATAAAAAAACAGGAATCTACAACTAAAGGAGCAACGTCATGATGAAAGCCCTCTTCTTTGATTTAGACGGAACATTACTTGATCATAAAAAGCAAATCACTCTGGAAAGCCAGGAAGCCCTCAAACAATGCAAAGCCAATGGCATCCGTCTCTTTATTGCCACCGCTCGTCCCCCTACACTCCACAAAACTCTTGGTTTTACACAAGAGATGCTCGATCTTTTCGATGGGGGAGTTTTCTGTAATGGTGCTTGTGTGCGATTAGAGAACAAAGATCTTTATCACTTTGTCAAACCTCATGTAGTTCGAGAGTGTTTGGAAGCCATTGAACCTTATTCGGATCTTAATATCTCCTTGCAAAGCGAAAACAACATCCACGCTTTTCGTCATCCCATTGCTGAAGATCATTTTGATAAATGGGGAATCCATCATGATGAAATGGTACCCTTGACCCAAGAAGTAATCAACCAAACCGTGAAAATGCTGGTTTTCTATGATAACTTTGTCGATACCCAGCGAAAAGTCCCTGAAGAATTGGTGCAATGCTTGCGAACCAATTGCTTGAGTGGGGCACAATTGTATTGGACCGACGAAGGGAAATTGGTGCAGATCATCGATGATGCGGTCAATAAAATGCAAGGCATTGAATATATCCGCCAGCAATTGCATTTGAGCAAGAAGGAAATCGCGGTCTTTGGGGACGATGTCAACGACGTTGAAATGTTGAGGGGATTTCCTAACAGTATTGCTATGGGAAATGCTTTTGATCATGTAAAATCGGTGGCTGCTCATGTCACGTTAGCGAATGATGCCGATGGCATCGCTTATGCTCTTAAAAACATTCTCAAGTTAATTTAGCAAAGAAGGTACTTATGCATATCATTTTTGATTTATACGGCACACTTTATCAGCCTGGGCTTTCGGTTATGTCTGTACTAAAGCAGATTAGTGATCGGTTGGGCTTACCATATCCGGACGAAGCAGAAGTGTATCAGTTGGTACATCAGGATGTGGACACTTACTTAGGAGCGTTATATCCGCAAGTGGAAGATCGTGGAGCTTTAAAGGCTTTATTTCTGGCATATGAAAAGCAACATGCCGAAGGAGGAGACCTCTTTCCCGGAACCCAAGAGCTCTTGCAAACTTTACATCGCGCAGGTCATGTCTTATCGGTATGTTCCACCGGCAATGACACTTTCATGCAAACAGTGTTACAACAAAATGGGATTGGAGAATATTTTACCCATATCAAGAGTGCAAGGCCGTACCGCTCCAAAGGAGCAGCTGTCGCAACGTTGCTTCAAGAAGGGGAGACTGCCGTCTTAGTGGGAGATACGCTCATCGATTTCCGTGCAGCTTGGGAAAATCACATCCCCAGTATCGGCGTTTCCTATGGATTTGGTGCTTCCGATGATTTCTCTGCTGCAACTTTCCGTGCCAGCAACATCGAAGAAATTTTGACTTGGCTGAATCATGTAGAAATATTCGCTAAAATCACACGGCATTGGTTGGCTAAACCGAAGGCACGAATCCTCGGGATCAATGGAGTTGATACCTCGGGCAAAACTACGTTTGCACGACACTTCCAACGTTATTTACGATCCGTTGGTTTAACGGCCGAGGTGATCTCGCTGGATGATTTTCACAACCCCAAAGCAGTGCGATCTAAGGGTGCGAATGAGATTGAGGCCTATGAACAAAATGCCTTTGATACAAAGAAATTGATTCAGGAAGTGTTACAGCCAATCAAGGAGCAGGGTACCTGTATCAAGGAAATCGATTGCCTTGACCTAAAAAACGATAAATATGACAAGAAGCTGAAACTAGAGATTCATGCAGATACTCTGGTTATTTTGGAAGGGGTGCTTCTATTTAAACCGCCTCTGGAAGCTTGGTTGGATGAACGGGTTTTTTTAGACATCTCTTTTGACGAAGTAGTGCGACGAGCCGAAAAACGTGATGTTCCCCTCTACGGACCGGAATTTTTGCAAACCTACCATCGCAAATACATTCCCATACAACAACGGTATCTTCAGAGTCATTCGCCCAAACAAAAAGCAGATTTTGTCATCGACTATAGCAACTTTTTAAGGGGATAACCGCATAAAATAGAATGAAAGGGGCTTCTTAATGGAAAACTTCAAGCCTAAAGTCGCCTTCATCTGTGTTCATAACTCTTGCCGCAGTCAAATGGCTGAAGCGCTCGGTAAACTCTTTGCTGCCGATGCTTTTGACAGTTACTCAGGCGGTACCGAGACCAAACCGCAAATCAATCAGGATGCAGTGCACCTAATCAAAGAGATTTATAATGTGGATATGGAAGCCACGCAAACCTCTAAACTAGTGACCGATCTACCCGAGTGTGATATTGTTATCAAAATGGGCTGTGCGGTTTATTGTCCTTTTTTTCCGGGTCGTTATGAAGAAAACTGGGGCCTTGAAGACCCGACCGGAAAAAGCGACGACGAATTCAAGATCATTATTGACGTAATCGAGCGTAATATCAAACACCTCGCCCAACGAATCCTCAACAACGAAATCACCTACGAAGACTGGTGAGACTTGGGGATTCTTGGGGACGGTTCTCTCCCCCTCATTTTACCAAAGCGTTGCCAATTACACGGCGGCGCTTTTTTTGATCTTGATGTAAAAATAAAATGAAATAAATACAATCTTATGATATGATGTCCGAGATAGAGATATAGGGTTCAAGATAGAGAGAGGGAGGGAATACTATGCCAAGAGATCAACGGCAGAGAAGTGAAAGTGGGATTTATCATATTGTGATGCGCGGAATTAACCGTGCTGTTATTTTCAAAGATGAAGAAGATTGCAGTGTGTTTCTGCGTTATGTAGAAAAAGCAAAAGCAGAGGCGAAGTTTCAACTTTATGCGTATTGTTTGATGTCAAATCATATTCACTTATTATTGAAAGAGGGAGAAGAGGAGCTTGGAATCGCCTTTAGACGAATCGGTTCGGGGTTTGTAGGGTGGTACAATCGCAAATATGAGCGCTGTGGCCATCTTTTTCAAGATCGATTTCGCAGCGAGCCTGTGGAGAGTGAGCAGTACCTATTTACAGTTCTTCGATATATTCACCAAAATCCGGTAAAGGCAGGGGTTGCAAAGACCGTTCTTGAGTATCCCTGGAGTAGTATTCACGAGTATTGCTCAGCTGCCAAGCTATGCAACACGAATGATGCACTAAAATGGTATGAAAATTTAGAACCTTGCAAAAGTATAGAGGATTTTTTACGAAGCCAGGAATACGAAAGCTCGATAAAGGATTGGAACAATACAAATTGGACGTATCAGAAAACCCTCGAATCGTATGAGTTCCTTCGAACGGCGACACCCTGGGAACAACGAGAACAGCTTTCCGAACAAGATCGATTTGAGTGGATGAAAATTTTGATCAAGATGGAAGCACCGATTGCGAAGATCGTGCAATTAACAGAAATCAACCGTTGTTTTGTAGAAAAATCTGTTGCTGGAATTGGAAAAAGAGAGGAAAAATATTGAGGGAGAGAACCGTCCCCTAGGTAACTGACTTATGTCAGAAATACAATAAAAGTTTATGACAAATGACATAAACTAATGTTATTTTGTAAAGGAATATTGTATTTATACCAAGAATTGACTAAAAAGCAAAAATTAACTTTACGAAAAATTTTACAAACACCTTGCATACTTTTTACCAGCATGGTATAATGACAACGTTGTTTGAGTCACAAAATTATTGGAGGGACAAAAATGAAAAAGACATTATCAATCGTATTGGTGTTAGTCATGGCTTTAAGTTTATTAGCCGGCTGCAACCAAACCCCAGCACCTACCCCAACCCCAGATCCGGTTCCGGAAACCCCGACCATTGTAAAAGTTGGTTTGGGAAGTGTTCTTTCTATTGCTAAATCCAAAGATGCTGCTACCGATGTTACCCCGGTTGGACAAGCCGATGTAACCGTTGCTGCTGTTGGATTTGACAAAGATGGCAAGATTCTCAGTGTTGATATCGACACCGCTCAAACCAAAATTGCTTTTGATGCTGCTTTCGCTGTTACTTCTGACCTTACCGCCGAAGTTCCCAGCAAAACCGATCTTGGCGATGATTATGGCATGAAAAAAGCTTCCGGCATTGAAAAAGAATGGTTTGAACAAATGGCTGCTTTGGAAGAATGGATGATTGGGAAAACCATTGAAGAAGTCAAAGCGATGCCTATGGACGAAGATGGATATCCTACCGATGCAGACATGGTTGCTTCTGTAACCATGAATGTTGCTGGTTATATTGATGCTGTTGAACAAGCTTGGACTGACGCCATTGAAGTTGAAGGTGGCGCTACCGTTGGTTTAGGCGTAAAAACCTTAATCAACAAATCCAAAGGCTATTCCATGGTGGATGGCAAAGAAACCCTTCCTTTAGCTCAAGCAGATACCTATTTAGCTGCTGTTGCTTTTGATGCCGATGATAAAGTTGTTGGCGCTGTGATCGATACCGCTCAAGTCAAAATCAAATTTGACGCTGCCGGTGTTGTTACCAACAGAGAAGATGAACTGATGACCAAACAAGAACTCAAGGAAGGCTACAACATGAAGGGCGCTTCTGGCATTGAAAAAGAATGGTATGAACAAGCCAATGCTTTAGCTGCTTGGATGGTTGGACAAACTGCTGAAGAAATCAGCGCTATGCCTTTAGATGAAGACGGATATCCCACCGATGCGGATGTCTTGGCTTCCGTTACAGTTCATGTGACCGAATATTTAGCCGTTGTTGCAGAAGCATTTACCGTTGCTAAATAAGTAAAACAACAAAAAACTCCCTCCCTCAAACGAGGGAGGGTTTTTTACTTTCAACAAGAAATGTAGGATTGGTGTTATGAAACGTCTTTATACAACTTTTTCAATCGTTTTTATCAGTGTTCTTCTCATCAGCCTGAGTGGGTGTAATTCCACACCTTCACTAAAACGGTATTCTTATAACTTTACAGGTGCGTTTGATACCGCCTTTCAAGTGATTGCTTATACCGAGAAAGAAGAGCACTTTAACGACTTAACTGCCTATTTGGAGAGTCGAATGCAGGAATTACATCGACTCTATGATAAATATAATACTTATGAAGGTATTACCAACCTTAAAAGTCTAAATGAACAAGCTGCCTTGGAGCCAGTACGAGTGGAGCAGCCTTTATTTGATCTTTTATTGTTTGCAAAAGAGATGAATGCGCAAACCAGTGGTAAAACCAATATTGCGTTTGGTGCGGTATTGAAAATTTGGTCTGATTATCGGGAAGACGGAATCAATGAACCCGAGTCAGCTGCAATTCCTCCCATGGAACTTTTAGAAAAAGCAGCCGAACATACAAACATTAATGACCTAATTCTCGATGCAGAAGAACGGACGGTTTTCTACCAAGATAGCAAGCTTTCTCTTGATGTTGGTGCCGTTGGCAAGGGGTATGCTACTGAACTTGTCGTACAAGAACTGATTGAAAAAGGATACTCGTCTTTCATCCTCAGCTCAGGAGGCAATGTGCGCACGGTCGGACAGCCTTTTGAGAAAGATCGCAGCAAATGGGGAGTTGGCTTACAAGACCCAAACCGATATGTGTTTGGTGACAATCGTACCCTCGACACAGTCTATGTAAACGATATGTCCGTCGTCAGCTCCGGTGATTATCAGCGGTATTATTATGTTGGGGATGAGAGGATTCATCACCTAATCGACCCGGCAACCCTACAACCAGCGAACTATTTCCGCGCAGTCAATATCCTGTTTGTCGATTCAGGCAAAGCAGATTTTTACTCTACTGAGCTATTTTTACTGCCCTATGAAGAGGGACGAGCCTTTGCCGAAGCCACTCCTGGATTAGAAGCCCAATGGATCTTCCCGGATGGCAGCATTGAAATGACCGAGGGATTTGCTGCTGTAGCAAAGAGCCAAGGTGCAGTTCCCCAATAAGTTTTGAAAGGAGTCTAGTCATGACAAAAATTCATCTGGTTGCTCTGAATGGCAGTCTGCGAAAACAATCGTTTAACCTCGCAGCCTTGCGTTACCTGCAAACCATCCTTCCTGAACACGTGACCCTTGAGATCCTTGACTTATCGCAGATCCCTTTCTTCAATGAAGATGTAGAAGCGGAAGGGATTCCCGCGGTGGTTCAAGCATTTCGCGAAAAAATCACGGCGGCACAAGGTATCCTTTTGGCAACACCGGAATATAATTATTCAATTCCACCGGTTCTGAAAAATGCCTTAGATTGGGCATCGCGCGGGAAGAATATTATGGCCAAAAAACCGACCGCCATTTTAAGTGCCTCGATTGGCATGTTTGGTGGCGCTAGGGTGCAGTATCATTTAAGACAAGTCACCACTGCACTCGATATGCGTACACTTAACAAACCGGAAGTTTTCATTACCAGTGCCGGAAGCAAGGTGAACGATCGGGGTGAATTGACCGATGAGCGCAGCCAAAGTAATCTCAAAAAGCTTTTGGACGCTCTTTTAGAAAGTATCTAACCAAAGTGGAAAGGTGGGGTTCTATGTCATACAACCTTCCCTCTAAAATCGGCTATGCCTGCATCACGCTCGACATGCCGATACGAGGATACAGGACTTGTAAGCAAAAAAATGCGACCCCTGAGTTGCTATATGAGTTGATCGAACATAATTTGGAAGTTCTTGATGCTCAACTGCTGTACAATCAACGGGAAGAAATCAAGCTGTTTCGCATCAGTTCAGACATTATTCCTTTTGGTTCGAGCCCTGTCAACACCTTACCATGGTGGGAAATCTTTGCACCGCAATTTGAGGAATTAGCAAAATTAATCACACAAAGCCAAGCCAGAGTTTCCATGCACCCCGGGCAATATACAGTAATCAACTCGCCAAATCCGGATGTGGTAGAGCGAGCTGTGGCAGATTTGGAATATCATGCACGGTTCCTAGACGCTTTACAAACCAATGGGGAACATAAGCTGATCCTGCATGTGGGGGGCGTATACGGGAACCGCCAGGAAGCAATGGCTCGTTTTGCCGACAGCTATGAGCGCTTGCCTCAACAGGTTTTAAAGAGGTTGGTCATTGAAAATGATGATAAATCGTATCCCATTGGTGATGTTTTAGATCTTGGGCACATGCTTCACATACCGGTTGTCTATGATAATCTGCATAACGCAGTACTTCCAACAGATCTTGCCACAGATGACAAGACTTGGATCAAAGAAGCAAAAGCCACCTGGAGTGAAAAGGATGGAAATCAGAAGATCCATTACTCGCAACAAGACCCTGAAAAAAGAGTTGGCTCTCATTCGGAATCGATTGAGGTTAGAGAATTTCTTTCTTTTTATGAAAAACTTGAGACGCCAGCTCCCGATATTATGCTAGAAGTGAAAGACAAGAATCGCTCTGCCGTTGCATGTATCCACGCATTAAAACAAATTTCTATAGATTCCATTGAAAAAGCAGGAAAATTCTAAAGGAAGTGGAACTAAAGCGGAGGAATCATTCTAGAACACGGAGGCAAAAGTATGGAAAGAAAAACCAGCGGCTTAAAAATTTTCACCACGGTTACCTTCTTAGTCATGATCGTCGCAAACGCTTTAGCCAATATCTTACCCCTCAATGGCATCAATACGGGGGAGGTATCGGATTCGTATCCGAATTTGTTTGCACCTGCAGGAATTACCTTTAGTATTTGGGGTGTCATCTACCTCTTACTGGCGGGCTATATCTTGTATCAGCATGGCCTTTTTCAGAAGAATCCTCAGCACCAAAAACTGATCAGCCGTATCAGTTGGCTCTTTTCGGTTTCCTCGGTCGCAAATGCGGTTTGGATTTTTGCATGGCATTACCGCTTGATTCCCATCTCCATGATTTTAATGCTGGTCATTTTATTGTGCCTGATTGTCATCAATCAGATGATTTATAAAATCAAATTCACGCTACAAGAGAAGATTTTTATAAAAATACCGTTTGGTGTTTACTTTGGCTGGATTACAATCGCAACGATTGCAAATTTAACAACAATGCTGGTTGACATGGATTGGAACGGATTTGGGATTTCTGAACCAATTTGGATGTTGATTGTCTTAGCTGTTGGGGTTCTCATTGGGGGAGCAACTATGTTGAAGCAACGAAATATGCCCTACGGATTCGTTCTCATCTGGGCTTATGCTGGAATTTGGATCAAACACACTTCTGAAACCGGGTTTAACAACCAATATTTCAGTATTGTTGCTGCCACTCTGATCGGCATATGTTTATTCATCATCGCCGAAATTTACCTGCTGATCCCTCAAAGAGAAAAGCCATTGATTAAATAAAGAGCGCCTACATGAAATCCCTCCTGATTCAGGGGGGATTTTCTCTCTTCATGGACTTTTTGGTCGGTTACTCTTTCTTTCGCTTGCATGGCAGGAAATCAGACTTGAAAAGCGAAAGAAGGGGGCATCACATAGTACAGAGAGGAATGGACAAACCTTGAATATGCCCTTCACAATAGGAAACTGGCTCTTAGCCATTACGCCGGTTTTGGTCTTGATCGCAGGAATTCTACTCTTCAAATGGGAGGCTTCAAAAGTTGGAGCGGTCTCTTGGATCGTTGCTTTAGGTATTGCATATTTCTTTTTCGGTACCGATTTACAAATGATAGCGCTTGCCAACAGCAAAGGCTTGAGCTTGAGTCTGTATGTCTTCCTGATTATTTGGGGAGCCATCTTCCTTTACAACGTTGCCGATGGTGCCGGTGGAATCAAAGTCATCGGTAAAACCATATCTGGGGTTTCCGATGACCGTCGAATTATGATTCTATTATTAGCTTGGTGTTTTACCTCCATGCTGCAAGGATTAGCCGGTTTTGGTATCCCGGTAGCGGTTGTGGCTCCCATTTTAGTGGTGATCGGCTTTGAACCCTTGGTGGCTGTCTCCGCGAGCCTAATCGGGCACTCCTGGGCTATCTCCTTTGGCTCCATGGGATCTTCTTATAATTCGATTCAGTTGGTGACCGGAATCCCCGGAGAGGTGATTGGACCGTGGATGGCCATCATCTTCAGCGTGGGTATTTTCGCCACCGGTTTTGGCGTTGCCCATATCTACGGGGGCTGGGCGGCTGTTAAGAAGAGCGTTCCGCAGATCCTAACTGCAGGAACAGCAATGTCTTTTGTTATGTGGTTGATGACCATTATTGGAACCGCGCAGTTGGCTTCCCTAATGGCAGCAAGTGCGGGTTGTTTGGTTATGATTCTTTGGGCGATTACCGGAAAGCGCAAGCAAAAAGCGGAGGTGCGAGAGGTTGCGGAGAAGTCGGCTATGAGTTTTAACACGGCCTTCTCGCCATACTATACGTTGATCGTGGTTTCAATTTTGACTCAAATCAAACCAATCAAGACAGCGCTGAGCGGATACAATTGGGGTCTGGCTTATCCGGAACTGCAAACCAGCTTTGGCTATGTGGTAACGGCGGTCAGCAAATATTCTAAAATCCAATTCTTTTCTCATCCGGCGCCGATTTTACTGCTTTCTTCCTTGGTAGGGTATGCAATCTATGTGACACGCATTGGAGCAAAGAAGAATCTCTTGAAGACAGCTGCACTTAAAACCGTGGATAAGGCGATTCCGACCAGCGTAGGCATTGGCACCATGGTCATGATGGCTTTGATAATGAGTGATTCGGGAATGACTAATGTCATAGCCCAAGGAATCGCTAACGTGTTCGGTTCATTCTTCCCCTTGGTTTCACCGTATATTGGAGTCTTGGGCTCCTTTATTACCGGTAGCAACACCAATTCAAACGTGATGTTTGGGGTGTTACAGCAAAATACAGCGATTGTTTTAGGTGTATCACCGGTTCTCATGGCTGCAGCCCAGTCGGTTGGCGGCTCTTTAGGCGTAGCAATTTCACCTTCAACAATTATGACCGGAGCAGCGAATGTGGGCTTGAATGGACGAGAAAACGAAATCATGAAAATCACCATGAAGTATTGCTTGATCAACGTTATGTTGGTAGGCATCTTCGTCTTTATTCTATCGAAATTTTTCTAAGGAATCGCACAAATTTCCGCTCAAAAATACTTCCGGGCTCAAATACTTTGGAACTTTTCAAGGAGGGGACTGTCCCTACCTTGAAATTCGCAGAGAGATTATTTTGCGAGGATAACAGACGCGTGTATCGTATATTTTGTATAACTTAACTAGAAATTGGAGGATTGATCAATATGACTCAGACACCTGTAAAACCGTGGCGTAAAAAATATCGAATGTTGATGTTAAAAACTGCCTTTTTATGCTTTTGGCCGGGTTTTTATTTTGCTTATCAGGGTGGTATTCAAAACAATCCGCTACTGATCGCTATTTCATTCGCGTTTCTAGGAGCAGCCGCGCTGTTGGCTATCCTTATTCAAAAGTAAGGGGAGACCTATGAGAAAAATTACGATTCTACTTGTCTTGCTTGCTGTTTTATTGACGGCAACTGCTTGTAATCAAGAACCAAAGGAGGTGTTTGTTTACGACGAAGAACAAGTTAAAACGTTGAGCACGACGTATGCCGACGAAATGGCCAAAGGCAACTTTGACAACGCTTTGAAAGCTTTTTCCTCTACGATGAGTAAGGCGCTTACGAAAGATGCCTTGATTGGTGCTTGGAAATCGGTTGTGGACTCGGTGGGCGAGTATCAGTTGGTCTACCAGACAACGGTGGAGTATAACAACGATTTAGCAATCTCAACCGTTGTGCTTCAATACGAACTCAATGGGGTTCAAGTCAAGTTTACCTTAGACCATGACTATAAAGTCCATGGGCTATGGCTCAATTATTACGCTATTGAAGAGCCATTGCAAGTGAATGACACGTTTGAAGAGCGAGAAATCCAAGTGGGCAGCGGAGAAGAGAAATTGGATGGCATTCTCACTACACCAACCGGCGTGGATAATCCACCTGTCGTGATTTTGGTGCAAGGTTCGGGACCCCAAGATATGCACGAAACTGTCGGTGCGGGCAATCAGCCTTTCAAGGATTTAGCACAAGGGTTAGCTGCCGAGGGCATTGCATCTATTCGCTATAACAAACGTTACTATCAGTATCCGCCTTCTGCCGAAGATGCGGAGGCAATCAATGCGATTACTGTGCAGCAAGAAGTGACCGATGATGTCGATGATGCAATCCAGTTGGCCAAGGAAACCTTTCCTAATTCCGAAATTAGTGTGATTGGGCATAGTCTCGGGGGGATGTTAGCGCCCTACATCGCGACGCAAAATCCGGAAGTCGCTTCGATTGTGATCATGGCTGGAACGCCTCGTAAATTGGAAGACGTTATGGTGGAACAAACCGAAGATGCCTTGGCTCAAAATACGACCATGACCGTAGCCGATAAAGCTGCCTATTTGGCACAGATGAAGCAAGAGGCAGCCCGAATCAAACAATTGAGCGAGGCCGATTTAGGGTCGTTAGTTCTGCAACAACCGGTGTCGTATTGGCTCAGTCTCAATGCGATTGATACGGGAACATTGGCTGCCGAACTCGAAATTCCGATTCTAATCATGCAGGGTGATGCGGACTTCCAAGTCAAGGCAGACCTGGACTTTTTAGCGTGGGAAGAGTATTTAGGAACACATATGAATGTAACGTATAAGTTGTATGAAGATTTAAACCATCTCTTTATGCCCACCACGGGTGCAAAAGATGTTAGCGACTACAACACACCGGCGAATATTCCCTTACAAGTGATTCGTGACATTGCCGCATTCTTGAAGTAGATGACGAGGATAGGGGACGGTTCTCTCCCCTCCAAATTTACCGTTTAATTACCATATAATTATAATGCTAATGTATAATTAAAAAGCCCAGTTGATACATCGTTGTGATGTTTCAACCGGGCTTTTTCTATTGCTTGTATTTCCCATTTAATTGGTAAAAAACCAGGGGAGAGAACCGTCCCCAAGATTTAGATCCCCAAGATTCCTTTTAATGAACATCTTCGTGATCGATGCGAAGTATGGCATGGTAGGTGGGATTCATCTCTTGCAGACGTTCTTCTACCAAGGCTAGCAAATCTTCATCGGCTAAGGTGTAATCATACGGAACTTCAATATCGAAGATTACCTTGGTCAAATTGCGCCCCCAGACCACTCTAAAATCATGCATTTTTAAAAGGGGAGAGATATTTTTCAACATTGCACAAACTTTTTCTTGCAAGGCTTTGGCTTTCGAATCGTTGGCGATGACCGGATCCATATGGATGACCATGCGAATCCCCATATCATTGAAAAAGTCGCGCTCGATCTGGTCGATCAGCTCATGACTTTCCATAATATCAGCGGCAGCATCCACTTCACAATGCAACGAGGCGTAGCAACGATTTCCGCCATAACTATGTAAGGTTAGATCATGCAACCCCAATACATGCTCATAGCTTAAAACCTTAGCCTTAATTGCATTTATTAACTCCGGCTTGGGTGCCATTCCTAAAAGCGGAGTCATAGTGTCACTGACCAACTTAAAGCCGCTATAAACGATGAATAGTGCTACGAGCAGGCCCATCAAGCCATCGATCTGAACACCGGCGTACGCTCCAAGCAATGCCGAGACTAAAACCGCAGAAGTCGCTAAAATATCATTCCGGCTGTCTTCGGAAGCGGCCTTCAGTGCAACGGAGTCGATACGGGTGCCCACCAGCTGATAAAACCGACTCTGCCAGAACTTTCCCAGTATGGCAGCAAACAGGGAGGCGGCTAGAAGGCCACTAAATAAGATCGGTTCCGGAGCAAGCATTTTCTTCCACGAAGAAATCCCCAATTGGAAACCCAACAAGACAATGGAAAAGGAAACGACCAGGCCTGCAATATATTCCATGCGGGCATGACCATAAGGGTGTTCTGTATCGGCGGGACGCCCCGATAAATAAAAGCCGATCAGCAGAATCAAGGAGGAAGCAGAGTCTGAAAGATTATTGACGGCATCTGCCAAAATGGCGACGCTATTGGCGAACATGCCTAATAAAACCTTGACCGTGAACAGCACTAAGTTCGTGGCGATGCCTACCACGGCAGCCATTTTTCCATAGCACTCCCGAACCAAGGGGGTGTCGGTTTTTTTATAATCTTTCACCAATAATTGAATCAAAAACTCGCTCATTTAAAGCCTCCTACCCAATAAAAAAAAACCTATGGAACATTTTACTGTCCCACAGGTGTATGTAATACTTTTATACCCTGCTGCCCGACTTAAGGGCCCGGCATTTCCCCTTGTGAGAGAGTAGCCTGCTCAGTACTGTAGCAAAATGCAGTGCTAAGTCAACGACTACAGTATACTAAACGGTATATCATCTGTCAAGCTACGGAGCTGCCTGCTCAAACCCGATTTGGGTGATTGCCGTTTCAAGGACAAGCCGCGGGTCCACAATCGGATTTAACCACTCATTCCACATCTCTCTCGGCAGTATGACCGGCATACGCGGATGGATATGGCGAATCCCTTCCGATGCATCTCGTGTTAAAATCACAAAGCTGGGTACGCCGGTAGGCCCCTCCGGACGATAAATACCGGCCATGAAAAAGAAGGCATGATCTTCTGGGAAAAGCGAATACTTTTGTTTGCGCCCCTCTAAAGTCTGCCATTCGAAATAGCGATTGGCAGGAATCATGCAGCGACGAGTATGGACGCTTTCTTTGAACATGGGTTTTTCGGTTACAGTTTCGCTACGGGCATTGATAATCAATCCGCCGCGATTCTGACTATAGCCCCACTTCATGAGAAACGGCGCTTGTTTCATACTTTTACTATTGGCAAGAATCACCGATATTTGAGACGGTGCGACTTCTCCTAACTTCAACAAAGGAAGAGCAGGGGAGTCCTGATAACGACGCCGGATCTCTGCCAGGATCCCCATCATTTCCACGGCGGTTGCTTCAGGTTCTACATAATATCTACCACACAAAGTACTTCCCCCTTAGGCCAATTGTCGTTCGACAAACCAACGCCCTAACAGGTTTCCTTGTGCGACAGCATTGCGTTCGAAAAATAAATAGCTGTAATGATTGCCTAAGCGAACCATATAACGGTCGCCTTGACTGCCGGCTTTGGCGGAAAAAGACGGACGGATGTCTAGAACCCGATCAATAGGGTAAGCAGTGCCGTCTTCCCAGGTGATCACTTCCGGCAATAACGTGCCTTCTGGGTCGAAACTGGCTGTGACCCTCACATAAACCTTAGATTTGTTTTCCACGTTTCTTACCTCACTTTCTTTAAGAAGTCACCATTGGCTACAATCGGCGGATCAATCACTTTGTAGCCTTTGCGCTTTAACACTCGAAACTTAAAATCCAATAATTCCGGAGGCACTTGCAAGGCCGAAGCGGCTGCAAAGAAAGAAATATCGTCATTAAGCAAGGATAAGACTTCTTCATCGGGCATCAGCAGGTCTGCTGCGAAAATATTGGCTTCAAACTCATATTGAGAGGTTTCATCAAACATGACGAAATCATGGAAGGTGCGAATTCCGGAGGCTCGTCGGTGCAAGACTGCATGCCCCAACTCATGAGCCATAATAATTTGTTGTAAATCTTCCGACAAATGGCTGTTCACCATAATGACCTGTTTGCGCGATTGGCTCAAATAAAACCCCTTGCAAGCGCCGTCAAAGCTCCCCATGGGAGAGAAGAGCACCGTTACCCCCATGGCCCGGCAAAGGCGCGCCACATTGGTTTCATCGTATTGCCGAATCAGCTGTTCTACTTCGCGGCTGATGGTGGTAATGGACATGTTATTCTCCGTCCTTCGTACGGCCGAAGGTCTGCCGCGCTTCTTCTTTACAATTGACATAGGCCGTCATAACCGCCTGGAAAAAGGCATCTTTGGCCTCTTGGCTTAAAGCACCGCCGGCGAAGAGCGCTCGGTTTTGCTGGAGAAGAGCTTCCGCTTCGGCAACTCCGCGACTCCCATACATGGAACGAATATTCTCTATGGACTGCTCTCGGATCAAGCCGGCTTGGGGGTCTGCGCTTTCATCGTTGGTTAAATACTCTACCGAAACATGCAACGCCTTGGCCAATCTCCGCAAAGTGGAGGCTCTGGGGATGGCAGTTCCGGTTTCATAGGCAGAAATGGAGCGGATGGAGAGCTCGGTTTCTTCTGCCAAGCTGGACTGACTCAAACCAATCTCGGCGCGTGCATCTCGTAATTTTTCAGCAAATCTTTGCATAGGGATCTCCTCCTTTGAAAAAATCAAACAAAATCTTCGAAACTTCCTTGACAGAACCTCTTTCTTCTGCTACGATTATGACGAAGTTTGTAGAAGTTGCCTTCATTATACTTCACACCAAGCTTCTTGTCAAGCACAAAAACAAGCAGAATATAGAAGTTTGAAAATATTTTTTAGAAAGGGAAGAGAACGATGAAAAAAGGCCGCATGATTCTGCATAGTGATCTGAATTCCTTTTATGCATCGGTAGAGATCATGCAACAGCCCCAGCTCAAGGGGCAAGCCGTTGCCGTATGTGGTTCGGCCGATGATCGCCATGGCATTGTTTTAGCCAAGTCGGAAAAGGCAAAAAAGGCCGGCATCAAGACCGGTATGGCCAATTGGCAAGCGAAACGCCTCTGTCCCGATCTAATCATGGTAGCCCCTCGCTTTCATGAATATGTCAAGTATTCACGAGCTGTTCGGGAAATTTACAGCAGGTTCAGTAAAAAGATTGAACCCTACGGCATGGATGAGTGTTGGATCGATATCAGCCCCATCTGCAGCAATTTTCACCAGGGAGAAGAAATCGCCAATCAAATTCGCGAACTCACCAAAAGTGAATTGGGCCTAAGCGTTAGCATAGGGGTATCCTTTAATAAAGTCTTTGCCAAACTGGGCAGCGACCTCAAAAAACCCGATGCGGTCACCGTCATCACAGAAGATAATTTCCGCAAAAAAATCTGGCCTCTTCCGGCCAGCGAATTGCTTTTCGTCGGGCGTTCCACTACGCAAAAACTTCAAGCCGTCAATGTGCATACCATCGGCCAGTTAGCCAATACCGATCCGGGGCAACTGCGCAAACTCCTCGGCATCAATGGAGTGCAACTTTGGACCTTTGCCAATGGCAAAGATACCGGAGAAGTTATGGAATTGGACTTCAAAAGCCAAATCAAATCGGTGGGACACGGAATTACCTGCCGGGGAGATTTAGAGAGCAGCCGCGAGGTCTGGCGAGTGATGTTACAATTGAGCCAAGATATCGGTGAAAAACTGCGTAGCCAAGGTCTCATGGCCACCGGCGTGCAAATCACGGTGAGAGATAACGAACTCAACGTTAAGCAATACCAAACCGGACTGGGCTTTCCCAGTCAAAGTGCCATGGAAATTGCCTATTTAGCAAAAAAGCTCTTTGAGAGCAACTACGACTGGCATTTACCAATCCGCTCGGTCACGGTGCGCGCCATCAATCTTTTCCCCGCCGAATCACCCTTACAACTGGATTTACTCGATGATTTTCAAAAACGCCAACGTCAGCATACCCTGGAAACCACCATCGACACCCTACGTGGGCGTTTCGGGGACCGATCCATCACTTTCGCCTCCCTCATGGGAGACCTAAAAATGCCTCTACACTCCAGCAGTATTATTTTAATGCCCGGCATGCAAGATGAAATTCCGCTTTTTTGATTGACTTTTATAAAAAAATCACTATACTAAGTGTTGGATTCCATCAAAAAAGGGCAAAGGAGGCGGGTAACATGGCCATTTTAAGTGAAAAAGATAAACAATATCTTAAAAAAGAAGATATTTGCACGCATCTGGGCGATGATTATGCAAAATTTATGGGGGCAATCGTGCCGCCCATCTTTCAAAACTCACTCTTTGTCAAGCCAACACCTACCAATGGCGTACCCGATTCCGGATATGTCTATACCCGTGTTTGCAACCCCACCACCGAAATCGCTGAAAAAAAGATTGCTGCTTTAGAAGGTGCCGACGGAGCGCTCTGCTTTAGTTCGGGCATGGCGGCGATTTCTTCGGCTATTTTGCATTTTGTGCGTGATAACTGTCATGTTGTCTATGTGGCCTCCAGCTATGGTCCCACCCGCACCTTCCTCACCCAATACTGCGCCAATCGTTTTGGTGTCACCACCACTCCGGTCAAAGGCGTGACCACAGAGGAAGTAGAAGCTGCAATTCGACCGAACACCAAGCTCATCTATTTAGAAAGCCCTTCCAGCGGTGTTTTTCGCCTGCAAGATATTGAAGCGATTGCCCAAATTACGAAGTCTAAGGGGATAGGTACCATCATCGACAACACCTATGCGACACCCTTACACCAAAACCCTTTACGATATGGCATCGATATCGCCGTTCATACCGCGTCCAAATACATGGGAGGGCATAGCGATATTGTCGCCGGTGCCTTAGCAGCCAATGCTGAGATCATCGAAAGTATTCAGCATCAAGAGCGAGAATTGTTGGGTTCGATCATGGATCCACATCAGTCCTGGCTATTGACCCGTGGATTGCGAACTTTGCCTTTACGCCTAAAACAACACGGTGCGAACGGCTGGCAAGTCGCTCAATACTTGGAACAACACCCCAAAGTAGAACAAGTCTTCTACCCGGGTTCGGAAACCTTTCAACAAAAAGAACTCTTCCAACGCTACCTCAGTGGCACCAATGGCTTAATCAGTTTTGTGCCCAAAGGAACGGTAGAGCAGGTGCGCCAATTCATGTATGACTTAAAAGTCTTTCAATTTGGCGTGGGTTGGGGAGGATTCGAGAGTTTAGTTATTAATATCACCGTAGGCTATACGCCCGAACAGGCAGAGGCGGTGGATTGCCCAGTCAACCTGGTGCGGATCCATTGCGGCTTAGAAGATGCCGAAAGCCTTATTGCCGATTTGGAGCAAGCCTTTGAAAAATTGAAAGTGTAGGGATGTATGCATAAAATAAAAGGTCTGATTGGAGATAAGCCCTTCTACAGGCGTCTTCTATTCCTGATTCTACCCATGATCTTACAACAGGGGATCAGCAGTACTGTGAATTTACTCGATAACGTTATGGTGGGAACTCTGGGGACCACCGCTATTTCTGCGGTTGCGATCTGCAGCCAATTCTTCTTCGTTTTCCATATTACCATCTTCGGTGGAACCTCCGGAGCATCGATTTTCACCTCGCAGTATCACGGACGAAACGATGTAGAAGGTGTTCGCGCCACCTTTCGTTATAAAATATGGTTTGGTATCATCATAAGTATCGTATCGATTTTTCTCTTCACGTTCTATGGAGAGAACATTATTGGCTTGTACCTCAATAAAAACAACACCAGTGCCGCAGAAATTGCAGCAACCATGGCGTTGGCCAAAGAATACCTGAAGTATATGATTTGGGGCATCGTGCCATTTGTCTTATCGCAATGCTTCACCACCACACTGCGGGAGACCGGTAATACCTTCATGGCCATGATCGCCGGAATTTTATCGATGTCCGTTAACTTGGTGATGAACTATGTTCTGATCTTTGGCCATTTTGGTTTTCCAAAAATGGGGGTAGCCGGAGCCGCACTGGCAACTGTTCTTGCTCGTTTGGTGGAAATGATCTTTATCATTGCTATCACCTATAAGAATCGCGAATCCAACCCCTTTATCATCGGAGCATTTAAAACCTTGCGTGTGCCGGCCGTGATTTTAAAGGCAATTTTGATCAAAGGATCGCCTTTATTGGCCAATGAATTTATCTGGTCCATGGCACAAGCCGGAGTTATGCAAAGCTATGCCGTCAGGGGTGTCCAAGTTTTAGCCGCAATGAATATCTCGGGTACCATTTCTCAACTCTTTAATGTGTTCTTTTTTGCCATGGGTAACTCTGTTGCTATATTGGTCGGTCAAGAACTGGGAGCAGGCGATATTGAAAAGGCCAAGGATACCGATAAAAAAATCATTGCTTTCAATGTCACCGTCACCATGGGAGTGGGGCTTCTCTTAGCGCTGGCTGCACCCTATGTACCCCATATTTATAACACTGAAGAAGCAGTACGCCACTTAGCAACCAACTTCCTCTTGGTGCAGGCCGTCTTATTCCCGGTGCATGCTTTTAATCACAGTACCTATTTTACCCTGCGAGCAGGTGGTCAGACTATGGTGACTTTCATCTTCGATAGCATTTTTGCCAGCCTAATCAGCTTCCCCTTAGCGTATTTTATATCAAGATATACCGTGATCCCTGTCATCTTCATGTATATGATCGTTGGTTCTGCGGATTTGATTAAATCGGCCATTGGCTTCAGTTTCTTGAGGACCGGTAAATGGGCGAGAACGATTGTGGTGTAAAAAACGGTGTTGAAATTCAATTTAAGATTGAATTTCCCACTTGACAAAAGACCCCCTTTCCGTTATGATTTGACCTGTTGTGAGTGCAAGCTCCTGCAACAGAACTTCATAAATATGGGGGTATAGCTCAGCTGGGAGAGCGCTTGAATGGCATTCAAGAGGTCAGCGGTTCGATCCCGCTTACCTCCACCAATAAAAACAACCTAAACTGAAGTTTAGGTTGTTTTTATTGGTAGCCCCCACGCTGAAAGCGTTCCGAGCTTCGCAAATGCAAGCATTTGCTTGTGGGTATATTCGTTCTTTTAGCACTTTTCGCAGGCTATTTCAACGCGAAATTTTATAGTGGCTTCAAAAAATAGTCTGAATTTACAAAAGGGCTTAGATCCCTTTTGTAAAAAACCTACTTAGAGGTGGGGGACTGTAAATATTCCTTACACAAAACTAAAAACCAGTGTGCGGAAAGTTGTGGTTTGCGCCAACTTGTGATATACTACTATCGTACTACAATTTTTAAATACTGTGTGTGGAAAGTAGGCTTAATAGTGACGAATAAAGACATTGCCAAAAGAGTAGTCCTTGCATCCGGTGGAATTGCAAAAATGGCCGATTTGCTAAACTCCGGACTTGCCAAATACGAAGTAAACAGTCTCATCAAGGTGGGTTATCTCGAGCGAGTGCATCATGGTTTCTATAAAATTACGGAAGCCTCTAATATTAGTGAAGCGCGGCTACTTGCATCACTGCTTCCAGAGGGAATTGTTTGTGTTGAGTCTGCACTTTTTTATTATGGCTATAGTGACTTCGCTCCCCGACGATGGACAGTTGCTGTACCTCGCACAATCTCTAGGGCCAAATTGCGAATCAAAGCTGTTCCGTTAAAAGCGTATTATATTCAAAGGGATAAGTATGAGCTTGGAAAAACCACCGCGGACTTTGAGGGTGTCACGCTCTTTATTTATGACCGAGAGCGTACAATTTGTGATTGTTTCAAATATCGCACAAAGATGGATAACGAGACCTTTAATAAAGCTATCAATGCTTATGTTGCGGATGAGAAAAAGAATCTCAACAACCTTTCGAAATACGCAAAAAAAATGCGACTTTTTGAAATAATCAATGACCTGCTGGGGGTAATGCTCAATGGTTGAAATAGCTGTATCTGTGCTAGCACGGCTCAAAAATAAAGCCACCGAGAGTGGCAGAAGCTATCAGCTCTGCCTTCAACTCTTTTGTCAAGAAGAATTCCTACGTCGGCTTGAAAAATCGAAATATGCCGATAATTTCGTTCTCAAGTGGTGCGAAGTTTACCCACCCAATTACCGGACTTTGAAGCACCGACAATCAACACCTACTCCATTGAAACAACTATTGCAGAAAAGCTGGATGCTATTTTATCGCTCATGGAGTTTTCAAGTCGTATGAAAGACTATTACGATATCTATTATCTTGCAAATAAGTTTAACTTTGATGGATCAATCCTCACTGAGGCACTACAAAAAACTTTTACAAATCGCGAACGTGTTTATACGATTGAACAAATTGAGCAAGTAATGGCATTCGATACCGATGATGGAATGCAGAAGAAATGGAAAGCCTTTACGAGGAAAATCGACACTCCTACAGATGATTTCAAGAAAGTGTTGGAGATGATTAAAACTTTCATTACCGAACCATTTGCTGCAGTTGTGAATCTCACAGAGTATAACAAAAAGTGGAGTGCTGTAACTAGGGAATGGGATCTATGAAGTGAAGAAGCAATCTGACTTCTTAATAAGCGGGGGAACTTTATGCGTTCATCTCAAGAAATCTACGAAAAATTACTCCATCACTATGGAACACCGCCCGCGTGGTCAGAGAACCCTTATCAAGTGCTGCTCGAGGCTATCCTGGTTCAAAACACATCGTGGAGAAATGTTTTGAAAGTACGCGAGAATATAGGTAACCGCTTCAACCCAAGGTTTATTGCGTTTTGTTCTCAAGAGGAGCTCCAAGCACTGATTCTCTCCTGTGGTTTCTGGAAGGCGAAAGCCAATGCTATAAAAGCAATTACCACTTGGTATGGAACCTATGAGTATGATTTGACTCGAATTACACAAAAAAGCCTGGTGGAATTACGTAAAGAGCTACTCTCCCTCCGTGGTATTGGCGATGAAACGGCAGATGTCATGCTCGTTTTCGCCTTTCATAAACCCTCATTCATCATTGATACCTACACCAGACGCTTTTTAAAAAGGATGGGTTATGGTTTCGCCAATGATGCAGAGCGGCGCACCTTTTTGGAAGAGGGTGTTAGTAAAGATGCGTTCTTCTATGGTCACTATCACTGGTTGTTTCTTGACCACGGGAAGGCTCATTGTAAAAAGCGACCCATTTGCAGAAACTGCCCCTTCGAATCGGTTTGTATGAAGTTGTTTTAAAGGAGGATAATCCGCAATGGACAGTAGAACATTCACAACCCGTAGCGAATTTCGTGCCTGGTTGAGCCAAAACGCTTTGTCCGATGAAGGAATCTGGTTGATCTTTGGTAAGGATAAATCTGTACCAACTTTGACTGCAGCGGAAGCCTTAGAAGAAGCTCTATGTTTTGGTTGGATCGATGGAAAGATGCAAAGTATTGATGACTCCAGTTATATGAAATACTTTAAGCAACGCAGCAAAACCAGCCACTGGTCTGAGAAGAACAAAGGAATCACAGAGAAACTGGAAGCAAACGGACTCATGACCGACTTCGGACGTGCTAAAATTCTGGAGGCAAAAGAAAACGGCCAATGGGCTGCCACAAAAGCAGAACCACTGACCGATGATGCCGTAGAAACCTTTATTGAATTATTGCAGCCGAACACCATCGCTCTTGATAACTATAAGAAGATGTCGCGTTCAGTACAGAAAACCTATGCCTTATCGTATGTAGCCACCAAAACGGAGGCAGGTAGGGAAAAACGGCTGAAAACCATCGTGGAGCGTCTGCAATTAAACCTGAATCCCATGGAGCGGATGCCACAATGAATCAGCGTAGCTTCTCAAAATCCTTATACATCAAGCTCGGCTGAATACCGGTGTTGTTTTGGTATTTACCATTTTTGTAGGAGACGAAATCTCCTTCAATAGTATGATAATAGATCTGGCAAATCTCGATCATGGGGTAAATCCGCACCGGCTGAATGCATTGAATTTCCAAAGTCCAGAATCCGGAAAAACCTATATCGCCAAAACCGGCAGTCACATGGATGAACAAGCCTAAGCGCCCAATGGACGAGCGGCCTTCTAACATCGGTACAAAATAATCAGTGGCAGTTCTCTCATAGGTTCTGCCTAAATAAAGTCTACCCGGTTGCAAAACCAGCCCTTCCTCCGGAATAATCAACGTTTCGGTGTTGAGGGGCTTTTTCATATCCAAAATCGCATCGGTATAGATGAGTAACTCATTATGCAGACGCAAATTGTAACTATTGGGATTTAAGCGTGTTTCATCAAAGGGCTCGATACGAATTCGCCCTTGCTCTACTTGGGTTTGGATCTCTTTACCCGATAAAATCATGATCTTTCGCCTCTTTGCTGTGAAATGCAATTATTTCTTGGTTGCAACGATACATAATGTATTTAATGAATCATCGACCTTTGTTCCTGCGACCGATGCATAAAACTGCAGCGATGCAAACCCCATCGGTTTTAACTCTTCTTCAATGGACTCTTGAGTGAAACAGGTGTTCCAAATATTCAAGCAGCGCACTTCCTGATCTTCAACAAGCACGATACGGTTCACATCGATCAAATTGTTCTCGTAATAAAAGTCGGCATCAAAGCAGATGTGAGGTTTGGCACTCCAGAAGCCACCTTTTTCACGAATCGACCAAGATTGAGTCTCCTTATTGCCCTGGTTGTAAAGGGGAGTGAAAACATCGAACAAGAACTTGCCGCCCAGCTTCAATGCCCGGTGCACTCTGTGCAATAAATTGAGCCGATCTGCTGGAATCAAGGCCGCATAATCGCACCAAATCAGGGTAATCATGTCAAACGCGTTTTCAAAGTCCATCTCCAAGTAGCTTTGCAGGACATAGGTGCTCTTGGGGTCGTGTTCTTTGGCGTAAGCGATGGAACGGGCTGAGAAATCCAATCCTGTGACCTGTAACCCATGTTCAGCGAGGCGTTTGGTGTATAAACCCGGACCGCAGCCGATATCGAGCAGGGAAGATCCGGGCGGTAAAAGGGACGCGATCCAAGTGGTGGCTTGGTCGATAAACTCCGGTTTTCGGCTGGCGGCGTCGGTGTTGGGGTTCAAATGTGCTTCCAACATGCCTTTAGAGATATGTTCATCGGTCCAAAATTGGGCACTGGTTTTTTCAAAAAGCTTAGGCTTCATCAAGAGTGGTAGCAGTTGTGAATACATAAGATCCCTCCATTGCGCTTTAAAATTCATTGCTCAGAGAATACCATATTTTGCCGAAGCAATCAATAATTTTTCTTAGGGACTTGGGGACTGTTCTCTCTTGTTCTTGGGGACGGTTCTCTCCTTGCTGGTTTTGCCTTAAATCTGGTAAAAAACGAGGGGAGAGAACCGTCCCCAAGATGAAACCCAAGATGATAGATAAATCTTGGAGCGAAAAGTTTCCCGTTGAGCGGCTTCTGACCGAAGGTCGGCAGAGCTCAGAGGGATCTTTGAGCGATCCTGTAATCTATTTGTAAACTTACCAGATATTGACACCAACCAAGGTGCTGTGCTACACTGCCTTTGAAAACGAACAGAAAAGGGGCTTAAAAAATGATTCAATAATCCATTTGACATCAAGTAAAACGTAAAAGCTCATGCATTCATGAGCCTTGGTTTTGTTGTCAAAAATGGAGAATGAATCGCCCGTTCACACAGGGTACTTTGCTGTACTCCTCGTGTCATAACTGCGTACCCATTCCTCCTTGGCAACCACCAGGGAGGAATTTTTTATTCAGGAGGTCCCCCATGCAACAACCATCAACACCTTTACAACTTTTCTTTCAATACGCCAAGCGCTATCGGGGCCGCGTGGTGCTCTTGACCCTGGTTTACCTGGTCACTACAGCTTTACTGGTGATCGCCCCTCAAATGCTCAGTTCCTTTATTGATCGTGTTTACAGCAATGCAGCAACCACCGCCGTGCTTTTGGCTATCGTGTTCTACTTGGCTGCGGTTTTGGGTCGTTCGCTCATGAACGCATTATTGCAGATTCAGTTGGCTACGGTCGGGCAATTGATCACGGATGAATATCGCCGCGACGTCATGCATCATTTTTTATCGTTAGACAGCCAACATTTAAGCGCATGGACCTCCGGCGAGGCTATCACCCGCCTCGATGAAGACGTGCAAGGCCTTTTTCAATATTATTATATCCTCTTTTACAAACTCACCGGTAGCGGCATAGCTCTTGTAGGGATTTTAGTCGCCTTAGCAATGAAAAGTGGATGGCTTACAGCTGCGCTACTGATTGTTAGTCTACTGACCATCCTTGGGTTCAAGTGGATCCAAGACCGCGGTATTCCCAAATACGTGCGTAGGACCGCCGCCTCGGCTGTGTTCAACGGTAGTATGAAAGAATTACTCGATAATGCCACCACCTTACGCGCATTGCATGCAGAATCGTATGCTACCGCCACCCTGAAACGCAGCATGAAACATCGCTATTTTGAGAGCTTACCTGCCAATATGATGTATGCCAATCTTTGGAGCGCCTCGACCATTATGCAAGCGTTGGTTGTCGCTGCCGGACTTTTCTTTGCACTCTTGCTTTGGACGAAGGGAACGATTACGATTGGCACTGCCTATTTAATCTATACCTACAGCGAACTGATTATCGCCCCCTTACAAGATTTTCGTAATTTTATGGGGAAAATGCAAGGCGCCATGGCTGGAATTCTTCGCACTCAAAACTTATTGGCTACACCGGTATTGGAATTCAGCGGCAGCAAAGAGTTGCCCGATCAACCAATTTCTGTGACGATTGAGAACTTGAGCTTTGCTTATGCACAAGGCCCTGAGGTGCTGAAAGACATTAATCTTGAGCTGCCCGCCGGGGGAAGAGTGGGCATTATGGGTGAAACCGGTTGTGGAAAAAGCACCTTAATCAACCTGATTGCAGGCCTAAACCCCTATGAAAAGGGCTCGATTTGCCTAAACGGCATTGAACTCCGTGAAATCAAACAGGATAGCCTGCGTCAACGCGTCGCCTTCTGCACGCAACGAGTCCAGCTGATTCATGGGAGCTTGCGCGATAATATTGCCTTTTTCGATCAGAAATACACCGATGACGATCTCCTTCAGGCCATAGAAAACTTGCATTTGAGCGAATGGTTCCGGAAATTTCCGCAAGGATTAGACACGCCGCTGGAAATGGGGGAAGGCAACCTATCTTCCGGTGAGGCACAACTGATCACTCTCCTCCGTTTTGCTTTACGCGATCCACGCCTGGTGCTTTTTGATGAAATCACTTCCAATCTCGATGCCGCAGTGGAGCGTCATATGACCCGCGCCATTGAAGGGTTGAGCCAAGGTCGCACCGTCATCGCCATTGCGCATAATGCCAAATCATTGGATTGGATGGATACTATCGTCATCATGCAGGGTGGCAGATTCGTAGAAAAAGGAAAGGAGGCGGTCGTATGAAACCAGTGAAAACGGAATCACGAACCTTTTTGGAGTTTAGTTTGAAGCTATTGGGGTATAAGAAATGGACCACTGTGGCGAACCTGTTTTGCAACAGCATCATCTTTTCTCATCAAGCAGCCGTCACCTACTTCATACGGCAGATTCTTAATAATTTTTCAGTGGACCCAGCCGATGCGCTGCGTAAAGCGTATCCGTATTTGATTGGCTTCATGGCAGTCGCCGGAGTTCGAGTGGTGGCGATCATGAGTTGTGCTGTTTTAGATGCCAAGCGAGCCTATTTTTACCAAAACCGTATTCGTTTGAATGCGATGCAACATCTTATGCAAAAGCCCGATATTACGCAGGTGACGGGGAAGGCCAATCAAATTTTTGAAATCCTCGATGACGATATTCCGGTAGCAACCTTTCCGGTTGAATTGCTTACGGAAGCTTCTGGATATGCGGTGTATACCTTGATTGCGTTGTCCATGATGCTGAGCATCAACTGGCAGCTCACTCTATTCATTTTTGTGCCGCTTTCTGCTGCCATTTACGGGGTGCAACGTCTCTCGGAGCGGATGAAAGAACGGCGTAAGGTCAACCGCGAAGCTCATGATGCTGCTAGTGCTTTTATTGGTGATATTGCCGATGTGGCGATGTCGGTGAAATCGGCAGGAGCAAAAGAGGCAGTGTTGCATCGTTACGACCAGGTTAACGGAGTGCGAAGGAGTGCAATTTTGCAGGAGAAAAGCTTTAATGAACGAGTTGAGCTCCTGCTTTCGGGTTCGGTGGCGCTGGGTTCCGCGGTGATGATGTTCATTGCGGCGCGCTTGTTGGCCGGTGAGAGCTTTGGCATTGGCGATTTCAGCTTTTTTATTGCTCACTTGTTTACCTTGTCGGAATGTGTGTATCGTGTTGTGGAGATTTATACTGAATCTCGCAAGGCAGAGGTATCCTACGAGCGGATATTAAGTGCCCTCGATTGCGAGCCAGAGCTTTTGACAAGGAAAAACGAGTTGGTGTTAAGGGAAGTGGTGGAAGAGGAGGGTGGATTGAAGGAGGATAAGGCGGAGGCGGTTGCCGATAAACTACGTGTAATTACAGAGAAGGAACAAAGACCGCTCGATGCTGATGCAGGGCTGCTGAGTGGAAGTCCTACCCACACACAAGCTCTTACACAAGCGGCTGGAGAGACTCGAAACGACGAAAAAAAGGTTGCCCTCTTGCGGGTGCAAGACTTGACCTACACCTACACGGGCAACGATGGTTTTCGCGATGTTTCATTTGATTTGCATCCCGGGCAACTGACCGTGATCGCCGGTGGTATGGCATCCGGCAAATCCACCCTGCTTAGCACCCTGCTAAACCTCTTGCCTTACCAGTTGGGGACAGTTCTCTCCCCGTCAAAATTTCCAGAAAAATGGATTATAGGAGCTCCTCAACGCAGCGGTTTCTTTGCAACCGATCTTGAGACGAACCTGAAGTTGGGCCAGAAGCTGAGTGACGAGGAGATCGCGCGGGGACTGAACATTGCTGCGCTGCCGTCGTCTATCCCCTTGGCCACGGAAATTGGGGGAAGAGGAGATAAAATCTCCGGTGGGCAACGGCAAAGGCTGCTCATGGCGCGGGTTTTTGCACGGCCACAGCCGATCAAGGTGATTGATGATTGTGTCAGCGCCTTGGATGGCGAAACGCGGTTGTTGGTGTTGCAGCGAATCAGGGCACACCTAAAAAACAGCGGTGATGCGGTGGTGATTGCTACCAATGCTCAGAATTTTATGCAGCAAGCCGACCAAATCATCTTTATGGAACGAGGATTGGTGAAGGGCAAGGGGACGTATGAGGAACTGCTCCGCGGCTATCCTGCTTTTGCTGAAATTGTGTCATAGGGTGAGACAACTTCTTGGGGACGGTTCTGTCCGGGGTGAAATTTCCTTAAATATGGAAAAAACCGAGGGGAGAGAACCGTCCCCTAAACAAATTTTTCGAAGATACGGTTGGAAATGACCAGTGCGGTTTCGCGGGAGGAGTTTTTTAAAGGTGCCATGACGCCATTGCCCTCTCCTTTGATGATATTCAATTTATACATGAGTTGCAGCGGTGTCTTGGCATAGTTGCTGATCTGATCTTCATCGGCAAAGAGCACATATTCCATGGTAACCACGGGTTTAATGTCTAGCGCTGTGAACAAACGCGCATACATCGTCGCCATCTCTTGCCGCGTAATCAGGCCGAAGGGGTCAAAAATCCCCTCGCCACGACCGGTGACAATCCCCAATTCGGCAGCTTTTTGCACATGCAGGAGGTCAATATCGGTAAACGGATTGACTTCGGGCAGCGGTGCCTCTTGCTTTGCCATGGCTTCATAGAGTTTGACCACCAATTCGGCAAATTCTTCACGGCGAATGTTGTTTTGGTAGAAGGAAAACAGATGGGATTCGGTCAGCCAACTGGTGCGTGCGGCCTCGATGTGGGGGAGTGCCCAATCGGCAGGTTGACTGTGATCCACTTGATCCCCCGGTTGTCCGGGTTCACCCGGCGGTTGCTCTGCAAGTTGCGGGACACCAATGGCGGTGCCGCTGTTTTCGATGCTACCCTTGAGCAAAAGCGCGCCGGAAGCCACTTCAACGCCCCCGTTTCTGCTGATAAAGGGTCCATTGACGCTGATTTGTGCGTTGTTTTCAATCCTCAATTGCGCTTGAGATTCGAGCGTTAGCGATTTGAGGGAGAGGGAGTCATAGAGGTTGACTTGAGCTTCACTTTTTAGTAAAGCTTGACCGCCAATACTTTGCAGCCCCCCATAAAAGGTGTAGGTACCAAAGTTTTGTAGGCGATTCTGAACCACGAGACCTCCACGGCGTTCTACTTGAAGAGAGGAACCAGCTGAAATGGTGAGGTCATCTACGACCAGCACAAACTCATCGAGCACAGCCTTACCGGTAAAGATTCCGTTTTCTATGATACCATAGCTAAAACTGTGCGGCCCACCGGTGCGGTCATCGATACTCTGTATGGTGCTGCCCTGGGAGACGATAATTCCATCTTCATAAAAAATCCCATCGAAATTCCCGGTAATCGAACCAGCGTTCAGGTATGCCAAGCCCCCGGTAATGCGCATTCCAGAGCCAATAACACCTTCTAAACTGCCACCGTTCAGGTAAAAAGTGCCCCATCGGCCGGCTTGTTCGTATCCAAAGGTGCCGCCGACCATGCTGCCGGTGCCCTCTACGGTGAAGCTGCGGTTCTGGCGACCGATAATCGGAACACCTTCTGGGTCGCCAATGCCACCCATGTGGCTGTAGGTTAGCGTGTGTCCGTTGAGATTTAAGGTATAATGCCCTTCGCCCAGCTCAATGCCACAATCCGCGTCTACTGCTTGTGCAGTCGTAATTGCAAGGTCGGCCATCAGTTTCACCTTGGCGCCGGCCGGGTTGGTCAGGGCCGCTTTGAGTTGGGTGAAGGTAAAGGCCTCAACATACTCCGCTGCCGCATTCGCCGGTTCTGAAAAGACATTGATTGCGAAAATGAGAAGTGTAGCAATGAGAATCCATTGCGCAAGTTTCTTCATGACACGAACCTCCCTTAGATGATACTAGGATGATACTATGGGATTCTACAACATTGCGCTTATTCCCTTGTATAATTTTTTCAAAAGGGGTCTGACCCCAAGTGCGAAATTTCCAATTAGAAGGAAAACGGGTTCAGTCTTGTCGAAGAATATGGCGACTACCACCGCAACCCGAGTAACGAAACGAATTACAAGGCGATCATCGTGGCGAAAAGGGGATAGCGTAGCTTACGCGGCGGGTGGTCGGAAGTGATAAACAAGGGAGGTACCTAGTATGTGCACGGGAAACCGAATCTATCTTGATTTTCAGAGGCCGAAACGCGAACTCATTGAGCAATTTCGAGGGGTTCCTGTTTCTAATTTGGACGACTGCATGAACCGCACTGCCGCAGTCACCGCGGAAATTCGTCCCTTTGGCAAAAAGGAGCTACTCGGCACGGCGTTCACCGTGCAGATCCCCGAAGGCGACAACTTGATGGTGCATAAAGCGCTCGATTTGGCCAAGCCGGGCGATGTTTTGGTCGTGGCGGCCGGAGGGATGTTGAACCGTAGTATTGTTGGGGAGCTGATGATCGGCTACTGCAAATTGCGCGGACTGGCAGGGGTGATTATCGATGGTAGCATCCGCGATGCCGATGCCCTTGCCGAAATGGATTTTCCGGTGTATGCACGCGGAGTGTCGCCCAATGGACCGTATAAAAACGGGCCCGGGGAGATCAACACGCCTGTGAGTTTTGGCGGGAAAGTCGTGTATCCGGGTGATATTGTGGTGGGCGACGGCGATGGCATCCTGTTTGTGGATCCCGAGGAGGCGGAGCAGATTTTGCATGACGCGAAGGTCTTAATGCAAAAAGAAGCCGAGACCATCGAGATGCAACAGCGAACTCACAGTTACCCGCGGCCTTGGGTCGACGCCAAACTCAACGAGATCAACTGCGAGATCTTACCTCTTGCGCCGGGTCGTAAAATTTAATACTTTTGTAACAGGGGTCAGACCCCGATGCGAAATATTTCGCACCGGGGTCTGACCCCTCATTAAAAAACTTCTATTATGAGAAGGGGAAAGAGCATTCTTGTGGAAGATAAAATAGTATTATGGAATAACCACGAGGAGGGATATCATGAAGACCCTAATTCGTCACGGCACAATTTACGACGGCAGCGGCACCATCCCTTTTAAGGCGGATCTTTTGCTCATCGATGACAAAATCGCCGCCCTAGGCCTGAATCTGCCCGTACCTGAGGACGCAGTTGTGATTGATGCTACTGATTTAGCCGTCTCCCCGGGCTTCATCAACACGCACAGCCATATGGAACTGGAAGTGCTGAAAAACCCCAAACTCCCCGCTGTCATCCAGCAAGGCATCACTACTGAAGTGCTCGGTCAAGACGGATCTTCGGTCGCCCCCTTACACGACGGCATCTTAGAGGAACTCACCGACAACATGGCACCGCTGTGTGGCACCTGGGACAAACCCTACCCATGGCGCAGCTTTGCCGAGTACTTGGCTGCGGTCAGAGCCGCCAGTCCCACCCCGCGCATGGAAAGCCTCGTCGGTCACGGCACTATCCGCATGTATGTGATGGGCAGTGAGCAACGTCCTCCTACAGACGCCGAGCTGGAACAAATGCAGCAAGTACTGGCGCAATGTATGGAAGAAGGGGCGCGCGGACTATCGTTTGGGCTCATTTACCCGCCCGGCAGTTACGGCAACACCGATGAATTGATCGCCATGGCCAAAGTGGTGGCGCGATACGACGGCCTGATCATGGTGCATATGCGCAACGAAAACAATCGCCTGCTCGAATCGGTGGACGAAATGTTAAGGGTGATGACCGAAAGCGGCGCGAGGCTGCAAATATCGCATTTCAAAGCCCTCGGCACCCCCAATTGGGGAAAAGTGCAACGCGCTCACGAAAAATTACTGGCTTTACGCGAAAAGGGGTACGACATCACGTTCGACCAATATCCCTGGACGGCCGCTTGCACCGGACTCAAGGTGTGCGTGCCTGCCTGGGCCTATGCCGGAGGTGAAACCGCCTTTCAAGCGCGATTGAACGATGGGGAAGAGCTGCCGAAAATTCGCACCGAAACCCAAGAAATCGTGGACATGCGTGGAGGCGGCAAGTGTATTATGATTGCCTCAGTTGCAACCGATGAATATGCTTGGATGGCCGGTAAATACCTCGATGTAATCGCCGCACAGTTAGGTTTGAGCGAAGTCGATGCCGTTTTGCACATCTTGCAGCATGAAGGACCGGCAGTTGTGGCTATCTATTTTTCCATATCGGAAGACGACGTGCGCTTCTTGATGACCAGCCCCTTGCATTGCGTTTGCACCGATGGCATTGTTGGCGCGCATCCGCACCCTCGCACCTACGCCAGCTTCCCGCGCTTTTTAGGGACTTATGTGCGCGACCAAAAACTGATGGACTTGGCGACCGCGATTAAAAAAATCACTTCCGAACCGGCGCGACGCCTTCGCTTGTGGGATCGAGGCTTGTTGCGCGTGGGTATGGCCGCCGATGTTGTTGTTTTTGACCCTCGCATAATCAAGGATGTCAACAGCTACACCGAACCGACCATCCCGCCGATTGGCATCCGCCATGTTATTGTCCGCGGCGTCGTTTGCTAGTGTACGTTTCTTGGGGACGGTTCTCTGCCCCTTAAAAATGGAAGTTATATGGGAGAAAGACAACTTTGATAAGATGATTTTCCCTAAACTTTATTAAATTGTTGCAGTAGCTTTATTATTGCTAATTCAACGCATCTAATTTTTAATCATTTGTTCCACGACGACTATTGTGGTTGTTGTTTATTAAGTGTCCGGACGGCCAGCCTATCCCTTTTTTGCAAAGCTAGTAACGCGTTGTCTGTCAGTTTGTCAGGAAATATGGATTGTGGTAAATAACTGTCAAAAAACGAGGGGAGAGAACCGTCCCCAACTAAAGGAGGAATATTATGTTTGATTTACGGGTTAAGAATGCTAATATTGTGACCAGTCAGCGGGTGTATAGTGGTGAGATTTATGTAAAGGATGGCAAAATCGCTGCCATCACCGCACCCAACAGTGATCTTCCTGCGAAGCAAACCATCGACGCAGCTTTTCGAGCCGTTTTACCCGGTGTCATCGACCCTCACGTCCACGCCGGACACGGCACGCCCGAGCGCGAAACCTTTCGCCATGCCTCCGCTGCTGCGGCTGCCGGGGGAGTGACCACCGTTTTAGAGCAACCCTTATCGGTACCAATAACTGTCACAGCCGAGGCGTTTTTAGAGAAAAAAGCGGCCGCTGAAGCCGATTTCCACGTCGATTTTGGCATCTGGGGCGGTTTGGTTCCGGGTGCACTCCAAGATATGCCTGCTCTCGCAAAACTCGGTGCAGGGGCCTTTAAAAGCTTTATGTGCCGCTGTTCCAACTATCCAACCACAAACGATGGCGTGATGCTGGAAGGATTACGCATCCTTGCCACCTTCGGCGGTGTATCCTGCGCTCATGCCGAGAGTGATAGCTTGATTCAAGAGCTGGTCGACAAATTCAACGCTCAAGATTACCGCGGACCGCAAGCGTTTATCGATAGCCACCCTCCCTACAGCGAAACCGAAGCTGTCTTACGCTACATCTTCTTGCTTCGTCAAGCCCCCGGTGCCAAAGGGCACATCGCCCACTGCAGCGTGCCGGAAGCGATCCGCGCCGTTCACACCGCCCAACAAGAGGGCATCGATATCACCGTGGAAACCTGCCCGCAATACTTAGGCCTCACCCACGCCGACCTTTTTGAACGCGGCGGAGTTGCCAAATGCGATCCCCCCGCTCGATCCGCCGAAATGCGCGAAGATCTCTGGAAGTGCGTGCTCGATGGCCAAGTCGATATGATTGTCTCCGACCATTCGCCGCACCCGTTCGACCGCAAAGTTGTGCCCATGGAACGCTTCACCGACGCTGCCGAAGGTGTGATGGGCTTAGAAACCATGTTACCTGTCGTTTTAGAAGAAGGCGTTTTCCAACGAGGACTTCCTCTTACAGCCGTCGCTCGCTTGATGAGTGAAAACCCGGCCAAACGCTTTGGCCTTTGGGGACGCAAAGGTGCTTTGGAAGTGGGATTTGATGCCGATTTCAACCTCGTCGACCTCAATCGCAGCTGGACTTGTAAAGCTGAAAACATGCATTACCTCAACAAGCACACGCCTTTCGATGGCCGTGAATTCCGTGGACGCATCGACGCTACTTATATCCGCGGTCAATTGGTCAGTAAAAACCGCGAAATCCAAGTGGAACCCGGCTTCGGCAAATTTTACCCCATGGAGATGAAAGTATGAAAATTCTGATTATCAACCCCAATTCTGATCACAAAATGACCGCCGATATTCAGCGTAGCGCGCTTGCTTTTGCCGGGAATCGCTTCGAAGTTGAGACCATGCGCACTCCCGGTGCACCGAAATTTATCGATACCTACCTCGACACGGCCCTTGCTGTACCCGGAATGTTGCGGCTGATTCGGGAATACGAAGCCCAATTCGATGCGTTTGTCATCGCTTGTCATTGCGATCCCAATCTCGACCTTTGTAAAGAAGTCACAGCTAAGCCGGTGGTTGGCATTGGCGAAGCATCGATGAAAATGGCCAGCATGTTGGGACATCGCTTCTCGGTACTATCCACTTCACCCGACTCGGTGCCTAACAAACAAGCTTTGGTGCATCGTTACGGCCTCGACCACACGCTTGCCTCGGTGCGTGCTCCTCGTAAAGCCACACAAGACCTCAATGATTTGGACCTCTTCCTGCAATTGGGCAAGGAAGCCATACAACTCGATGGAGCCGAGCTGCTGGTGCTTGGTTGTGCTGGCCTCTGTGAAATGGGTAACACGATGCAATCCCTACTGGGAGTGCCCGTGCTCGATGGTGTGGTCTGCGGACTCATCATCGCCGAAGGCTTGGTGCGCGCCAATTACACAACCAGTAAAATCGGTCGATACAAAGGAAATCCATAAAATATAGCAAAAAGGAGCGATTCCATGCAGCGACCCAACCAACAAACAGCCGACCCGCGCAGGGTCATGAGCGGATTACACTTTCTACTAGGGAATTATGCATTGGTGGAAGGAGCGATCAGCGCCGGCTGTGATTTCTTTGCCGGTTACCCTATTACCCCTGCCAATGAGATTTCGGAACGCATGTCACAACGTCTGCCCCAAGTGGGTGGCAGCTTCATGCAGGGCGAAGATGAGTTGGCCTCCATTTATGCCTGTGCCGGAGCAGCCTTAGCCGGTGCCAAAGCGATGACCGCAACCGCCAGCGCCGGTTTCAACTACATGCAAGAAGGATTAGGGTATTGCTACACCGTGGAAGCCCCCTTGGTAGTGGCTAATGTGATGCGTACCCGTGGTGACAACTACGCCACCCAAAGCGATATCATGCAATTGCGCCATGGAGCTAGCGGCGATTACGAAGCCATTGTGGTGTGTCCCACTTCGGTGCAAGACCTCTTCGACTACACGATTTGGGCCTTTAATTTGGCCGAAACCTATCGGAACCCGGTCATTATTGCCTCCGAAACGACCATTGCGCTCATGCGAGAACGGCTGCACATACCGGCAGCGGAGGCTATCCTGTTGCACAATCGGCGGTATACTGAGAAAACACCAGCAGAGTATTTGCCGTTTGCTGCCGAAGCCAACGCCGCACCCGATATGGCACCTTTGGGCAAGGGCTACAACACGATTTACTCGTTGAACCCGCATGATGAAGCGGGCCGGATCGATTGGGACCCGGAGGGGTTTGAGCGGTTGTACAAACGTATCACCGGCAAAATTCGCGAGAACGAGCCGAAAATCAGCCGCACGCAAGGGTTTTGGTTGGATGATGCAAAGTCGGTGATCATTGCCTATGGTAGTGAAGTGCGGCCGGCAAGGGAAGCAGCGCAGATGTTGCGTGAAGAAGGTAAAAAGATCGGCGTGCTGCAGTTGTGCAATGTTTGGCCGGTGCCGGAGGGAGCCATAGCGGAAGTGGCGAGTCAGGTGGGGCATATTTTCGCGTTGGAGATGAACCTGGGCAAATATGTGGGTGAGATTCGGCGAGTGGTCAAGGACCGCTGCCCGGTCACTTCGGTTACTAAGAATCGTGGGCTGGTGCATACGCCCTGGGAAGTTTGCGCAGCGGTTCGGGAGGTGCTGAAATGAGTGAGAGTGTGAATGTGAAACCGAAAGCGAACCCGAACGCGAAAGCGAATCCGAATGCGAAAGCAAATCCGAATCGCAAATTTTTGAGAGAAGAGAAGTTACCGCATTTCTTTTGCAGCGGTTGTGGCTGTGGGCAGGTGCTCAACTATTTCACCCAGGCGCTTGAGGCGTTGCAGATGGACGTGGAGAAGATGCTAACCATCGGTGGGGTGGGTTGCACGGCGCGAATGCCGGTTTATTTGAAGTCCGACACCTTTCACGGGGTGCATGGGCGCACTTTGGCCTGGGCAACCGGAGTCAAGCTGCATAATCCAGAGATTCCCATTGTAATTTTCGCAGGCGATGGCGACCTGGTTTCCATAGGTGGTAACCACTTTATTCATGCGGCAAGGCGGAATCTTGATGTGACGGTGATTATGGTCAATAACCTCAACTTTGCCATGACCGGAGGGCAAGTGGCGCCAACCACACCGGTGGGGTCCGTGACGATGACAACGCCGTATGGGAACGATGAACCGGCCTTCGATGTGGCGCAGTTGGCCATGGCGGCGGGTGCCACTCATGTGGAACGCTGGACAACTTCGCGGCCGATTCAATGTGAGCAGGCAATAAGGCGAGCACTGCAGCATAAAGGGTTTAGTCTCATTGAGATTGTCAGCCAGTGTCCGACCCATTTTGGCCGTTATGCTTTGAAAAGTGGTGATCCGGGCAAACTTTTGCAGTGGATTCATCAAAATAGCTATTTGTTGGAACAAGCCGACCGCCTCACCGCGGAAGAAAAGCACAATAAACTCGCTTGCGGCATCTTCCGATTTCAAGGTGGGGACAGTCCCTCATTGAAAAATTTACAGGGTGGGGACAGTCCCCTCCTTGAAAAAAAGGAGGAAAGAGCTCGTAAACAGCAAGATGATGCCGCTCCCACCACCACATATAACACCGCAGTCGACCAAATTTCAACTCTGCCGTACCCTCAACGCATTACCCTTTGCGGTATGGGCGGTCAAGGAATCATCTTAACCTCGGTCCTACTCGGCACCGCTGCGGTCACCTTAGCTGGCTTACACGCGGTCCAAACCCAATCCTACGGCAGCGAAGCTCGGGGGGGCCAGTGTCAAGCCGAGCTGATCATCGACCGCGAACCCATTCTATCGCCTGTGGCACAAAAAAAAGACCTGCTTTTGGCCATGTTTTCAGAAGCATATCACAAGTACATCCCCGATTTGAAAGAGGATGGTGTACTGGTCTACGATACCGATTTGGTGCAGCCCGAATCGCGCAAGGGAAAAAGTTACGGAGTGCCGGCAACACAGATGGCTGTGGGTCTCGGTAATCGAATGGCCGCCAACATGGTGATGCTGGGCTTTTTAGCTGAAATGTTCGGTGTTATCAGCGTGGAACATCTGGAACAAGTGGTGATCAGCGAAGTGGATGAACGATTCCGGGAGCTTGACCTCAACGCAGTTCGCGCGGGAGTCGAATTTGCCGGACAAATCAAAGCGCAGGAAAGGGGAGAAGCATAATGGTACATATCGATGAGCGACTCTGCAAAGGCTGTCGCTTGTGTGTGACAATTTGCCCCAAAAATGTGCTGGCGATGTCGCAACGAGTCAATAAAAAGGGGTATACTGTCGTGGAAGTGGCACACTCTGAGGCCTGCATCTCCTGCAAACTCTGTGAAAAAACCTGCCCCGACTTTGCCATCTATGTTGAATAAGGGTTGGGGACGGTTCTGTCGATTAAGCTGGGGACGGTTCTGTCCCCCTGAACTTTGCCATAAAAAAGGAAAAAATCAGGCCGAGAGAACCGTCCCCAAGTCATTGAGGGGAGAGAACCGTCCCCAAATAAAAGGAGGGTTGCTAATGAAATCCAGTCTTCGATTGCAACAAATATCCGCTTCGGTCACGGTGGCGCTCAATGGAAAAGTGGTAGAAATGAAAGCTCGCGGCGAGGATCTTGTTGCCCTCAATGCCGGTGAACCTGATTTCCCCACACCTTCACCCATTGTAGAAGCGTGCCGCATTGCCCTCGCTGAAGGCAAAACCAAATATATCAATAATGCGGGTCTACCCGAACTGCGCAAATCCATAGCCCATCGTTTATCGACCGACCACAACGTTCGCTACACCCCACAACAAATCTGCGTTTCCACCGGTGCCAAGCAAGCCCTTAACAACGCTGTTCTAGCCGTGGTCAACCCTGGACAAGAGGTCATCATCCCTACACCCGCATGGGTCAGCTATGTGGAAATCGTTAAATTAGCAGGAGGCGTTCCGGTGTTGGTGCCGAGCAATGAAGTGGATGACTTCCGCCTCGACCTACTTGCCATCCGCCGTGCAATCACCGCCAGAACCGTTGCTATCTTGATTAACAACCCGCATAATCCCACCGGCGCTGTATACACAAAAGAGGATTTGGTCGAGCTCGCCGACATCGCCTTGGAGCACAATCTCTGGGTGATTGCTGACGAAGTTTACGAAAAATTGGTGTATCACGATGCGAATCACACCTGTTTCAGTGGATTGTCGCCCGATGCCTACGGTCGCACCATCTTGGTCAACGGTTTTTCCAAGGCCTATTCCATGACCGGATGGCGCTTGGGCTACACTGCTGCCCCCTTATCCCTCGCCGCCGGCATCGATGCACTGCAAAGTCATATGACCAGCAACGCCACAACCTTCGGCCAATACGGTGCTTTAGAGGCGTTAGAAGTGCGCAATGACAATGGGATAGAGAAGATGCGGCTGCAATTTGAGGCTCGCCGGGATTACATGCTCCAGCGTTGGCAGCAAATCCCGAATATTTTTGTTGCTCCTACATCAGGTGCTTTCTACTTTATGCCCAATGTCTCAGCTTATTTCGGCAAGATGACAGAGGCGGGTAGTGTCATCGAAACCTCGGGGGATCTTTGCACCTATTTGTTGGAAGAAGGCAAGGTAGCGCTTGTGCCAGGCGAAGCTTTTTATGCACCATATCATTTGCGCGTATCCTACGCCAATTCCATGGAAAACTTACAGCGCGGCATGGACAGAGTCGAAGCTGCACTTGCAAAATTGAAGTAGGGAACGAGGTTGGGACAAGGTTGGGGACGGTTCTGTCCTCTTTATTTTTTCCAATTTAGTGGCAATTTTCTAGCCGACAGAACCGTCCCCAAGAATTAGTCCCCAAGAATTTAAGAATCATATTTACCCAAACCATAATAAAAGGAGGAAATATTTATGCGTACAATCGATTCTTTTTCTAAAACTGTTGGTTCCATGTCTACCTTCAACGAGATGCTTTCTTGCGGTGCCAAAAACCTGGCTCTTGGTGTTCCTGTTTTGGACAAAGCTTTGCGCGACGAGCACATGGTATATGCAAAGCAAATCTGTGAAGAAACCGGCACCAAGTGTGTCGAGGAAGACGACCCGTTCCTGACCGATCTTTTCCGGGCATCGCTCAACAAAGATAAATACAACATTCTCTTTTATAAGGATGAGTTCTATCTTAATGCATACTATCACCTCAAAGCACGAAAAAAAGCGTTGGTCGAGTCGGGGAACTATTCGGGCGAAGCTCGATATATGATCGCCTACGACTTTGGTAAATTACTCAGCTATACCGATGAAGCCATCCACCGCATGATTGCGGCTTGCGTAGATCGAGAGTAAAAATAGAGGTAATTTTTTTGTGAATTCTTGGATATTCTCAATCTCGTCCTTGGGGACGGTTCTATCGACCGTTTTTTTGCCACTAAACTGGTAAAAATCGAGGGGAGAGAACCGTCCCCAAGAAGAAATCCAAGAAGAATTCCAAATCGAAATCCGGTGTCAAATGTGTCAAGTGGATATGTTGACAAGCGCGACGCTGCCCAAAACTATCCTGTCAATACAAATGCTTTACAGATAAAACGTCGTCAGAGGGGGATTTTAATGTCCGATTCAGGCCTCCCATTTGTCGTTCCAAAAGCTGAAGATTTTAAAAACCTGATTGAACAATTCCCATTTCCTGTACAAATTTTCTCCCTCGATGGAACCGCTCGCTATATCAACAAAGCCTGTCTCGATTTGATTGGTATCCTCACTGTTGAATCGCATATCGGGCATTATAACGTTTTTCGAGACCCGATTGTCACTCAACATCACGCTGAAGAAGAGATCAAGCGCGTGCTCAGTGGGGATGTTGTGGTCTTGACCGATTTTATGGCGAGTTATCGCGAAATGATGAAACATTTCAAGGTGGCTGATCGCGATGTTTCCGGAATCAGCTCCGATATATTCAATTTCCCGATTTATAACGAAGATGGTAGCATGGACTATTTTGCCTCGGTTTTTGTGATTCGCACACTTTACAAAGGCAATGAGGAGGTTGCTCGGGTTCGTCAGTATTTGCAAGAGCACTGGTTAGAACCCTATGATTCAACACAAATCGCCAATCTCGCACGCTTGAGCAAATCGCACTTTTCTAAACTCTTCAAAAAGCAGGTTGGGGTGACGCCCTACCAATATTATATCGATCTCAAAATCAACAACTTGAAGTCAAAACTCCTGGAACCCAACTTGTCGGTAGCACAAGCGTTTGCGGAATGCAATTTAGATTATAATGGCCATTATGCCAAATTGTTTCGAGATAAAGTGGGGGTTTCACCCTCGGAATATCGCCACAAACCGGTATAAGACGATGAAGCAGATCATTAAATTAATTTACATTAAAATTACTTTACAAAAAAAAGGAAGCCACCATCAAAAGTGGACTTCCTTTTTTCGTTGTAGAGCAGCCGATTTCGCACGAGGGGTCTGACCCCTCTGCGAAATTAACGCTATTTTTTTGCGGTTAGTTTCATTTCCCAGACGATTTTGGCGGTTTGTTCGTTCAAGATTTGGTTTTGCGGCTTGAGGGTGCCATCGGTGTAGCCGTTGAAGAAGCCAAGCGCCACCGCCTGCGCCATCCCTTTTTCCGCATAATCGCTAATCGTGGTTTGATCGGCAAACCCTTGCAAGTTGGCTGAATCCTCCTCAGGTAACAAATCCGCATTCCGCAAGGAAAAGCCTCGCAACAACATCGTCGCCGCATCTTGTCGGGTCACCGTATCCCCGGGCGCAAAGACGACATCGCTCCTGCCGTTAATGACCCCGCAGCGGTATGCCAACTCCATCGCTTGCCGGTCTGCATCCACCAGATCAACATCGCCAAACGGGAAGCCCTGTCGCACCGCATCGGCCTCGGTCAACCCCAACGCGCGCACCACCGCACCGGCAAATTCGGCTCGCGTGGTTGAAACCCCGGCAGAGAACCGTCCCCAAGAATCCAAGTTCATGATTCCGGCGTTTACCACCGAAGAGACGTAGTTTTTGGACCAATCAGGAACTTCGGCAAAATTGGCAATGGTCACAGGATAGCGCACCGCAACGCCCGAAACTGCAACATTTCCTCTATACATGCCCATTTCCGTCACAAAATCCAAAGGATTCACTACAAAACGATCCACACTGCGCAATTGCTCTAACTGGAAAAGCAAATCAAAATGCCGCACATCGCTCGGCAAATAGTCGTCGTAATGGTAGATTACCGGTGCCGGTGGGATCACGGAAGGATCTTTTAAAGCCACCCCTTCAATGCTCATGCCACTCACAACGTGCCGTGTTTGGAAGAGATCTTCGGTTTGCAACGCATCGGCCGTCTCTCCCTCCACCGCATAAACATACGACACGGGCACAGCGTTGAACTCGGGATGCCCACTCAAATTTTGCACCGCCAACAACCAATTCGGTTCCGAAACGGTCACCAGCTGATTCATCGGCCGTCCGGTAGAAGGATTCTTCACCACCTGCCACTCCTCATGATCCACCGTCGCCGGCACATCCTGCAAGCGTTCCTCCCATTTCCATAAGAAATGTGCCATGCTCACTGCACCTTCGGTAAGCGGAATTTGCGTCAAGGTCTGATTATTCGCTGTCGAAACATTCAGTTGCGGCTCGTTTGGCATCTCATACAGCAAGTCGGGGAAGGGAGGTCCCACGTAGTACTCATAATGAAGGGGATAGCGAACATCGGCAGCCGGAAATTGCACCGTGCCAATGTCTTGAATCACCTGGTCCTGGGCAAAACTTTGAGTATAACCTTCCGGCACTCGCCCTAAACTGACCTCTAAGTCCGCGCTGCCACTGTAGGTGCGATTGCCGTTGTGATTGACCGCCACCACATGTAAGGCCACCTGATGTTGGATGCCAATTGTTTTCCCAGCAAGGTCCAGAATCACCACCGGATAATCTTCGATCATCCGATGCACCGTCACATGATGACTGGTCAAATGGCCACCGGCACCGGTCGGTTCATAGGTTCCATAGAGGAAACCATCGACATTGACTTGCCAGCGCATTTCATGATTGGGCTTGACGTTATAGGCTTGGTTGATCATGGTATTGACGCCATCGAAACTGCCGTGCTGAAGAGGCGTATACTCGGTATCTACACCATTGGCATGAATCCAGGCTTCTTCGGTCTGCTGGGTTAAAACACTGGTCGCATACAGCTTCACCGGACCCTGATATTTGATCCAACTTTGTGTTTGAAAATCCAAATCGATGTTTGGCACATCCAAAACGGTCAAATCGGGTCCGCTCAAACCCGGGAAGGTCACTTTCTCTTCAAAAAAGTCAGCCCAGACGCGACTATTGCCATAGAAATCCGATGTTTTCCCAAGTACCTTCTCAGCACCAAAAGGAGTAGAAGCTTGAATCAAATCGGTTTGACCCTGAAAACCGGGAGCATAAATCAGAATCTGGTCGCCTTTTTGCACATCGAGCGTGGAAAGATCAACCGAAGCAGCCCCTTGTCCATCGGTTTGCACGGGAATCAGATGGTCCGGTGTGGCGGTACCTTGTTTGGGATCCTTGCCATTGCGATAATACTTGACCTCGAGGGTGCGTAAGGCAAAGGGCTCTTTATCACTGAAGGGAGGGGCGTTCGACGTGGTTGCACCGGCCATCCGTTTGGTCATGGCTGCCAAATTGAGGCGATCTTGATACACGCAGAGGCGGCTGAAGTAGAAAATCACGTCATCGGCGGGGTTAAAGCTTTTGTTGCGTTGTAAAAGGGGCTCCTGCAGCTTGAAAAGGTCGGTGGTGTCATCGAGGATGACCACAAAGGCATGCAAGACAAAATCGACCCCATAACTCATGGTGTGCTCCTGGGTGGTGGCATAGGTGTAAAAGCCTAAGCGAAGCTGAGCACCGAAAACATCGACATCGAGGATTTCTAAATTGACCAACGGTGTGATGTAGAGACCGGCTTCAATGTTTCCCATGGGGTCACACTCGGCATCGGAGTAATGGTCGTAGTCGGTGTTAAGATGGAAAGAAGTGGGAACACCAAAGCTGGTGCCGCCGTGTACCGAGGCCGTAGCCAGGACTCCTTCAGATGCCTTTACAGTGAGCGTGATGTCGCCGTTGACGTCAACTACCAGATAAACCCCGATTTTGATGCTGCCGAGGCCGGGAATTGGTACCGAAATGGCAAAAACCGGTAGATACACCTCTTCGTTGAGGGTGACATCGAACATGAGGTTCAGTTCAATAAACTGGGCGGCATCGACAAAACCGAACTCGTAGCCATCGAACAGCGAATATTCGGCAACCATGCCGGGGCTGACGCCTAAAGCTCCGCGCAGTGCGAGTTTAATGGTGTCGCTACTGTCGGTGTTGCCATAGGGATGGAAGGTGTAGGTGCCGTCGTATTCGTAGATTTTGGTGCCACGCTGATTGAATTTCATGCGGATGTCTTGCATGAGGCCGGGACCAGTACTGCTGAATAAGGTTTGGGTGGTCGTTTCACCGGGTGCTTGGGAGGCCTGTTGAGCAAGAAAGGCGTCGATGTCTATCCCTTTCACGTCGTATTCAACGATGTTGTCTTGCCTGGGAGCGATTTCTTGCCGGGGGATGCTGAACTCACGAAACAAATCGTACATGGAGGGTTTGGCAATTAAGTAGGCACCGGAATCGAGTTTGCGGAGGATTTTAGCGCTTTGTTGCAGGGTTTCATCCACTAAAATGTCACCAGGAGAAAATTCCGCACCGGGCCAAAGTAGCGTATTGCCGAGATGGGTGGCTGGGGAGAGGCTGAGAAGCTGAACCTTATCTTGATAGGTGTAGGTCACGTCTTGCACCAGCACCGGAGAGGTTTCTGTTAGTAGAGCGGCCTCAGCGTGCTGTGGTGGAGGGAGATAGATGGAGAGCAGGGATAGAAGAAGTGCTATGGAGATAAAACGCTTTTGCATGAACCATCATCCTTTCACCTCGAATAGTTTAATATTCGACAAAATCGGACAGACTTCCTTTTCTTGGGGACGGTTCTCTGCCACGCATTTCTGCCATTAAATTACCAGTCAAAGCAGTCTCATGAGCGTTACCGAATCGTCAACCGAATCTTTAGCCGAAGGATTTTTTTGGAGGGTGGTTAGACTTCAGCATGCTATTTTTTTAGTTTCAAGAAATACGACGTGAATTAACACGATTAGATTGACGCTATGGGATGCACACCACGAACCACCTCCACGAACCACCTCCACGAGCTACCTCCTTCAAGCTCTTCATTCTCTCTCAAATATTGACAATGATCTGGAATGGTGGTATAACATCATAGATAGTTCGTTTCTTCACAAATAGAAAGCGAATTTTCACCAAAACCCCTAAGAAAAACACCACAATTTTCACCAAAACCCTCGAAAAATTCACCCCAAGAGAGAAGGAATCTACCTCAGATGTTTATCTTTGAAACCGACCACCTCATTATCCGCAAGTTTAGAGCAGAGGACGCAGCCGCACTTTACACGTACCTTTCTGACCCTGAAGTTGTGAAATATGAACCCTACCCGCCCTTTACGCTTTCTGAATGCGAAGCAGAATGCCTCGCTCGCGTCACCGATGACCGTTTTTATGCCGTCTGCTTAAAGTCCGAGGGCACCCTGATCGGCCACCTGTATGCAGCTCAACAAAACGAAAAATTCGCCACCTGGATCGTTGGCTACGTCTTCAACCGCAGCTATCACGGACGCGGATATGCCACGGAAGCCACTCGCGGACTGCTGGGCTATCTGTTTTCACACTGCCAAGCCCACCGCGTCATGGCAAAATGTGACCCCAAAAACGCCCCCTCCTGGAAACTTTTGGAACGACTTGGCATGCGAAGAGAAGCACACCATAAAAGTGAAGTTTTTTTCAAACAGGATAGCCTTGGGCTGCCGCTCTGGAAGGATACCTTCGTGTATGCCATGCTGCGTGAAGAGTGGGAGCAGATGCGCGAACCCAAAAGCTGAGTTGACCGAAGATGTTGAAGGTGACTGACGATTTTTAAGGTGACTGACGATGTTGAACGTAACCGAAGACGTTGAAGATGAAGACTATGAAGACTATGAAGACTATAATGAAGTTGAAAATTAAGCCTACAGAAACCTAAACTCGGGTGCAGTGAACTTGGACGAAGTTTAAATCGTAGAGAATAGATTTTGAATGGGACAACAGCTTGAGGGGCGTGAAAAATTTTTCGGAAAAGAAGCTTGAATGGAAAATAACTGGATAAAAAGCGGGGGAGAGAACCGTCCCCAACATGGAGGAACCTATGCAACTCGATATTCAACAGATCAGTAAATCGTTTGGCAGCAATCTTGTGTTAGATAAGATCAGCCTGCAAGCAGAGAGTGGAAAAGCAGTAGGCTTGCTGGGGCGTAACGGTGCCGGCAAAACCACCGCCATCCGCATTATCATGGGTGTTTTTGGACCCGACTCAGGCCAGGTTTTGCTCGATGGCAAGCCCATAAACCGCGACCGCATCACCATCGGATATCTGCCGGAAGAGCGCGGATTATACCCAAAAAAGGTGATTCTTGAGCAACTCATCTACTTTGGTATGCTAAAAGGCATGAAAAAAGCCGATGCCAAAGCCTCTGCCGAGCGCTGGGCAGCCAAAATGGAGATGTCCGACACGCTCAACCGCCGCCTCGATACACTATCGAAGGGAAATCAACAGAAAATTCAGCTGGTAGCGACGCTGATCGCCAACCCGCAAATCATCATTTTAGACGAACCCTTTTCCGGACTCGACCCGGTTAACGCCATGATGCTGAAGGATATTGTCAAAGAGCAGATTGAAGACAACAAAATCGTGCTATTTTCCTCGCATCAGATGAACTATATTGAGGAATTCTGCGACGATATCGCCATTTTGAACGGCGGCAGCATCGTGCTTAGCGGCAATATTGGCAAAATCAAACGCAGCTACGACCGCACCACCATCTTGATTAGCTCTACGCAGCTGAGCAAAATCCAGGACCAAATCGACTATCCTAGCCGTATCAAAGACGATCAACTCTGGGTGAAACTCAATAATGAAGCTGAAAAGGGCGATTTGTTGATCAAACTTGCGCAACTGCAGGTGGATATTGACGAAATCAAGGTTTTTGAACCATCCCTCAACGATATCTTTGTAGAATATACGGAGGGTCGAATCTAATGAAACAATTTATGCATATTCTCAATTTCGAGTTTTCCGGATACCTCAAAAACAAAGTTTTCATTGGCGTCACCTTGGTTATGGTTTTGGTGGTCACGGGTGTGCTATTCTTTCCGCGCATTTCCACCCTCTGGAGCAAAGAGGAACCGATTCCCGAACCGCCATCCACGACAGAACCGGTAGAAGGCGAACGACCGATTGTGTTTTTGGTTGATGAAACTGCTGCCGACCCGCAAAGCACGCTTACGTATTTCCAGAGTTTTTGGGTGCATAAAGATATCCGTCTTAGTCAACTTTCGGTAGAAGAATTGACCGAACAAGTGGAACAGGATAGCATCAGCGCTGCCATTGTGCTGCATACCCCCACGCAATACACCTACATTGTCAATAATGTTGGCATGTACGAAAGCCCGCGGTCAGAGATCAGCCAGTTGCTCCTGGAAAAGCATCGTTTGGACCAGATGACAGCACTGGGGATATCGCCGGAGCAAGTGGGAAGTATCCTCTATGCACCGATCGATGGGGAAGTCATCCAGACCGGCAAAGATCAAATGGATAATTTCTTCTACACCTACATCTTGATTTTTGGCTTGTATATGGCAATTTTGCTATACGGGCAGTTGGTTGCGACCAGCGTGGCCAGCGAAAAGAGCTCGCGTGCCATGGAATTGTTGATTACCAGTGCTAAACCTGCCAACCTGATGTTCGGCAAGGTTTTAGGCTCTGGGCTTGCGGGATTGATGCAATTGGTGGCGATTTTGGGGACATCCTTTTTGTGCTTTAACATCACCAAGGCCGATTGGGTGGGGAATCCGATCGTCAACTCGATCTTTAATATGCCGGTCTCGATTTTACTGTATACGATTTTGTTTTTCCTCTTGGGATATTTTATTTACGCATTTTTGTATGGCGCGGTGGGATCGCTGGCCTCAAAAGTGGAAGACATCAACACTTCGGTAATGCCGATTACCTTCCTCTTTATAGCTGCATTTATGATCGTCATGTTCTCGATGACCAGCGGCAATGTGGAGAATCCGCTGATGATCGTCGCTTCCTTCGTGCCCTTCACCTCACCGATGGCGATGTTTGTGCGGATTGCAATGGGTGAGCCGAAAACCATTGAAATCATCGTGTCGGTGGCGATTTTGCTGGCCTCAACGATAGGCATCGGATACATCTCCGCGAAAATCTACCGCGTTGGTGTGCTGATGTATGGCAAACCACCCAAACTGACAACTCTATTGAAGTCGCTCAAAAACGCTTAATATTAATGATTTTCAAGGTGGGGACAGTCCCCACCTTGAAAATTTGAGTTGGGGACGGTTCTCTCCTTCGGTTTTATTCCAATAAAATGGTATAATGAAGGGGTAGAGAACCGTCCCCAAGAAAGATAAGAATGCGATGAGAACATGCTGTTCACGGTGGATTGGAGCGACTTGGATTTAGAAGTTTAAGTGTATAGAGAAGTTGTAAATAAGGGGGACTTTTATGAAACTACTTTTATTGTTCGGTGATGCTGCGGTCGGGAAGATGACAGTAGGCCAGGAGCTGATGAAGATCACCGACCTCAGGCTCTTCCATAACCACATGACCATTGAACCCGTGCTCGAGGTTTTTGGTAGCTTTCAAAGCAAAACCATTGATCGATTGCGCCAGGTGATCTTTGAGGATTTTGCTCGAACCGACAATTATGGCTTGATATTTACGTTTATGTGGGCCTTTAACCAGCAAGCCGATTGGGACTACGTGCAGCGAGTGCGAGAAATCTTTGAACATCAAGGGGCCGAGATCTATTATGTGGAGCTTGTTGCCCCGCAAGAGATTCGTTTGCAGCGGAATGTGACCGAGAATCGATTGAAAAACAAGGCCTCGAAACGCGATCTAGAGCGTTCCACGCAGCGGATTTTGGCCGACGATGAACGCTACCGATGTGTCAGCCTAGACGGGGAGATCCCTTTTGATAATTATTTGAAAATCGATAACTCTCATCTTACGGCTGCAGAGGTGGCGGAGATGATCAAAATGCATTTTGGGTTGTAGGGTGGTCTACTTGGGGACGGTTCTCTCTTTCGATTATTTACCAGTAAAATGGTATAATTTGAGAGGAGAGAACCGTCCCCAACTCATATCTTCAACCCAGATCATTATTTGCAAATAAATAAAGAAAATAAACTTGACATAAATAAAAACTTGTATTATACTGTGACAAAATAAACCTAGACGATTGAGCTGGGAATGAGAGAGGAAGTCACAGTTAAATGGATCAATCAAAAAGAGACGAGCTGCTTGAACAAGGCTTTGCCATTGCTTATTGCGCCGGGTATTACGATGCAGAGAGGCGCCGCTATGCTTATGGCGTAATTATGATCGACGAAAAACACCAGGAGCATGAAATTTGCGGCTCCGGCATGAATCAAAAGTATCTCGATGCACAGGCTGTTGCCGGTGAAATTTTTGGCGTTTTGAATGCAATGGATTGGGCGGTTTCTAACGGATACGATAAACTCATCATTTTTAACCAATCCGAGCAAATTGGAAAATGGATAGCAGATGAGCTGAGGCCTGAAGGGCGTGCTGCCAAAATGCTACACATCATCTATGAGACAAAATATGCTGAAGTTTTGCAATGTGAAATTCAAACCGTGCAAGAGGATGATAAATATATTTTAAAAGCTATTGAGTATTCGAAGAAACCACTTACGGAAGGAAAGAGGATTCCGGTGTCAGGGGATCATTGGTTTCTGACTGAAGCAATCGGTGTCGAAACGATTTCGAATGTCATAGAAAGCATGAAAACTGACTGTGATTCTTTGATTGTACAAAAGCAAGAAGGAAATAGCAAGGTTTGTTACAGTTTGACAATGGACACGGACCATTTAATAGTAACGCAGTACACGACCTCGAAGCAACGTTTATTGGTTCGCGGCGCAGATTCTATCTTGTTTCAAATCTTTGTAACGTATTTAAATGAGCATGCGGATATCGAAATTGAAAAAGTTTTAAGCGATGCATATCGTAAACGGATTGACTCCCTTGTCCTTGATCAAGAAGTGGCCGTCTTTTTCCCGACGGTATCGCCAAAGTTTTCCAAAAAGGCAGAGCGTTTGGTGCGGCAGGGGGTCATCCATTTAAGCCATTTTACGGAAAGGGACGGATATTTCCGCTATGTTTTGCCAATTATAAAAGCTAGAGCTGCCTGGTTGAAAGAGCATGTCAGTGAGACAGAAGTTGTGGAGGATCTGGAGGAGTATTACAAGCGCATGTTGGGCTACAAGGGAGCGGTGAAAAGTTCAAAAGACCTGTTGCAAGGTCTCGCTACTTCTCCGCGCATTGCAAATAAAGAAGACGCCGATACCCTCATCCGTAATACCTTGTATGATCTCAATGCGAGCGTTGTGATGTTGAAATAAAGGGAAGCCTTCTTTATAAAATAGCATAATCATTGTTATTACAGAAGGAGACCGTTACCAAGACAGTTAATAACACCGTTACCAAGACTGTTTATAACAACGTAAACATGATAGTTAACATGACCAATTGAAAAAGCCAACGGGTTTTAAAACCGTCGGCTTTTTTTATTGACTTTTTACTTACAACTAACGCTATGGATGGTTAAATTTCGCACGAGGGGTCAGACCCCTCGTGCGAAAATAATTGCCAAACTTGTTCGGCGAGTCGTAAGACGCAGTCGCGAGTTACTCGTATCGGAGGGCAGGGAATCCCTTCGCATTCGCAGGGCTGTTCGGCTATCCTGTGCGCAAATTTTTCAATCGTCGCCGCCGATAGCCCGGGCATCGCTTCACCCTTGGCTGCCAATAGAGCAGGCTGAACTTGATCTGTCCACCATGGTTCGTGCATTTGCTGGTAATCGAAACGGAAGCAGTCATCCCATCCTGCTCCAAACTTGGAGATTTTGGGCAGATCCAGCTGCTTCATTTCCATCCATATCTCGTCGTGCTCCCCGGCGTCCCAAGCAATATCTGTGAGCAAGTGAATATAATATCCTAACCAAAGATCTGCATCGGCGCTATCCGGACGAGAATCATAAAATTCCCACGCCTGTTCCGCCCACACTGCTAAATTTTTATGCCGCACATGCCGTCCCCATCGCTCCTCTTTTGGAACATTCCCCGCAAAGTGGACGCTATCGGGCGCGATACACCCAGTATAAAAAGGGGATAGCCGTTGCACCTGCAAGCGCTCCCTTAACACATGCCCGACGAATAAATGCATCATTTCGCTGGCCATTGTAATCTCCTTCGACTCATCTACATGATTTTTGCTATGATTTGCGATGCTAAAACCACGCAGATCAAGGCAATGGGATAGGTTGCAGCGTACGCCGCAGCCACTTGATCGGTTCCGGCGACCGTAATTAAGGTGCCCAGAGCCGGGGTGCTGGTCATGCCGCCGCAGATTGCCCCAAGATTATCGAGCAGGTTTAGTTTGAAAATATTTTTTGCCATGAAGTAGCCAATCACCATTGGCAGTAGGGTAATCATAGCACCGATTAAGAATAAGCCCACACCATGCTCCTGCACAACCGCCACGAATCCGCTACCAGCGCCGGTTCCCGCACCGATTAAGAAGAGCATTAGCCCTAATTCACGTAAGGTTTCCAAGGTTTTCTTGGGCACACCGAGCGAATAGGTACCGATATGTCCAAAATGGCCGAATATAAGTCCTGCTAATAAGGGACCGCCTGAGGTTCCTAAGCTGAATTCAGCACCTCCGGGTAAGGGGACTACGATTCTGCCCAGCCATAGACCAATAAAAAGGGCAAGCGTCAATTGGAGCATGCCGGAAGCGTCGAAAACGCGATATTTTGAGCCGTTCGTAGGAGCGCTGCTTTCTTCTTCTGAAGGTTGCATGAGTTTGCTGCGTTCGCTATCCATATTATAGCGGCCGAATTTTGGTATGAGTTGGACAAAAAGCACGACACCGATGACGCCAAAGGGATAAGCGATACCGTAGCCAACCGAGGCAAGATCGCTGCCGGTGGCTTCGATGGCAGCGGCCAAGCCAGGTGTCGAGGTTAAAGCGCCTGACATCATACCAATTGCTAAAGGAGTGGGGAGGTCGAAAAATGAGATGACGGCCATGGTTGAGACAGCGCCAACTATGATAATACTAACGCCTAAAATGACATAAGCAATTGCTTGCTTCCTGAATCCGCGAAAAAAGACAGGTCCGGCAATGTAACCAACCGCTCCCACAAAACAGGCTAAGCCGAAATCTTTAATTAATGAAGGCACTAAGAATCCATAATGGCCAAACACCAGGGCAACCAGCAAAACACCGGAAGTACCCAGTTGCAAGCCGTTGATTTTAATATTGCCCAAAAAATACCCTAAGGCGGCTATCAAAAAGACTAACATCACTGCAGGCAAACGAATCGACTCCTTTATTGCGGGGATTGTGAATATACGTTGAAATCTAAAGGTTATGGTTCAACAACCACCTCCGTAGTCCCTTCAATTCAGCGCTTGGGACATCTTGAAGAACGAAAGGAGAAATTTGCATTTGGGGTTGGGGAAGGAGTTGATGATGGGGTTGGGGACGGTTCTCTGCTGCTGAAAATTACCAATAAAATGGAATAGTAGTAGAGTAGAGTAGGGTAAATGTTTAATCGTTTTAAGAGACAGATGTCATTTAATTTTATAGATAATAAGAACCCTGAAAGCCTGGAAAATAACTGGAAAAAATCGAAGGCAGAGAACCGTCCCCATAAAACCCATAAACTGTCCCTTATTTATTTGAGAAAACATGGTATAATGAGTTAAGTTACAGTTAATAATCCGCAATTATAGTGACCACTAAGAGGTGATTTCATGTTTCACATACTTGTCGTCGATGATGATAAAAACACACGCAAACTCATGCAAGCTTGGCTGGAGGCGGAGCATTACACCGTCTTTACTGCCGAAAACGGAGAAGACGCCCTGAAGATGCTCGAGCAAGAACACATCGACCTGGTTGTTTTAGATATTATGATGCCAAAAATCGATGGCTACATGTTCACGCGCACTCTGAGATCCACCCTGAACACCCTGCCCATCCTCATGGTTTCAGCAAAACAACTCCCAGCCGACCGTAAGCAAGGTTTTCTGGTGGGCACCGATGACTACATGACCAAGCCGGTGGACCCCGAGGAAATGCTTCTGCGCATCAAGGCACTGTTGCGCCGTGCCCAAATTGTCAGTGAGCGCCGCATTAACATCGGCGAAGTCACCCTCGATTACGATTCCTTCACCGTCACTAGAGCCGGCGAAACTCAAGTGCTCCCCCAAAAAGAATTCCTCTTACTCTACAAACTACTCTCTTACCCAAGTAAAATCTTTACTCGCATTCAACTCATGGATGAAATTTGGGGGATCGACAGCGATACCAACTGGGAAACCATCACTGTGCACATCAATCGGCTACGCAAACGCTTTGAAAACTACCCCGAATTCAGCATTGAATCTGTCCGCGGACTCGGCTACAAGGCGGTGAAAAATTCATGAAAAACACCCTGCCTCGCTTCGGTCTGATCACCCTAGCTTTTTCGGCCCTCGTTTTCATCATCCAATCGGTTACCCTCATCATCACCGGCCTGCTTTTTATGGCCCTCTACCATTTTGGCTTCATCGCTGTTCACAACATCTGGACTCCGCTCATCGTCATGGCCCTCTTTTCGCTAATACTCGGCACCATCATTTCCCTCTTTTTCAGCAAACGCCCCTTGCGGCCGATCAACGCAATTATCGACGGGCTCAATAAATTAGCGAAGGGCGACTATGAGGCGCGTATTGACCTGGGTAAACTTCACGGTGCCAAGGAATTGACCAACAGCTTCAACACACTGGCCACCGAACTACAAAATACCGAAATGTTACGCTCTGACTTCGTTAACAACTTCTCGCACGAATTTAAAACCCCCATTGTTTCGATCAGCGGCTTTGCCAACCTCCTACAAAAGGTGGACCTACCCGAAGAACAACGCCGCGAATACCTGCAAATCATCGCTGAAGAAGCCAATCGTCTTGCCGACATGGCCACTAGTGTGATGAACCTCACCAAAATTGAAAATCAAAGCATCCTCACCGATGTTAAGACGTATAACCTCTCGGAACAGCTGCGCACTTGCATTTTGCTTTTAGAGAAAAGATGGAGTGCCAAGCAACTCGTTTTTGAGGCAGACTTCGCTGAACAACAAATCACCGCTAACGAAGAACTGCTTAAACAAATGTGGATCAACCTCATCGATAACGCTATAAAATTCGCGAACCCGGGCGGTACTGTCAAAATCAGCATTGAGCAACAAGATAGCCGCTGTGCCGTCTCTATTTGTAACACTGGCCCACGCATACCGGAGGAAGAGCAAAAGCGTATCTTCCAAAAATTCTACCAAAGCGATGATTCGCATAGTGGCGAAGGCATTGGCTTAGGGTTGAGCATTGTCAAGAAGATCGCCAACCTGCACAATGCCAACATTGCCGTCGATAGCAACGATCAATCCACCACCTTCACCGTCAAATTTTAAAGTTGGGGTCTGACCCCTCGTATTATAAAGTAGTAGTAGAATTGTCCTAGTCCAAGGAAATATGCTACACTGTAAAAGATGCTGTGGATTGGTTTCTGACCCCCACCGCTTGACGGTTTTAATTTAGGCTC
>Ga0334889_1000361_pt1 | contig 72752 bp, 61 predicted proteins | sample GraSluR1_MG_2_FD_207222 | JGI IMG/M metagenome (GOLD analysis project Ga0334889, IMG submission 207222) | Sludge microbial communities from methane-producing bioreactor in Wageningen University, Netherlands - Granular Sludge_8_08-R1 | ecosystem: Engineered > Bioreactor > Anaerobic > Unclassified...
AATTAATATTAACAAATATAGGAGCAGATAACATGACGGCACCCTTTCTAAAAAATTAAGAAATAGGTTGAAAAATTACGATAATATAGAAATAACATTACGAAAAAACAAGTTGTTTTCTGTAATTCTTATTTGGTATGGGTTATATCATATTCGTGTTTCTTAAGTTTACGTCATAGCTCTTGAGGGGTGGCAGTCGAAGACTGACGGGGTGGACAGGTTTTAAATGTAGTGTAACAGCCACGCTGCACTTTGCGAGACCACTGAAAAAGTCAAAATTTGATTTTTTGCTATACTTTATAATGTGTTTTTTGTTTGGTGCAATCTATATGTTGTATATAAAAATTTGAAAATCGGACTTTTTCAGTGGCCTCGCACTTTGCACGGCGTTACAGCACATATGACAACGTAGGTATTTTTATAGATAGTTTTAGGAAAAGGATAAAACTGTTTTTAATAATGAATTATTGAAATAAAAAGTTTTTTCTAAACAACTAATAAAAAAGGAGATGAAAATAAATGGATAAAGTTATAATCAGATTAAGAATGAGTCAGGCAGATGCTCATTACGGTGGAAACCTTGTAGATGGTGCAAGAATGCTTCAACTTTTTGGAGATGTTGCAACAGAACTTCTAATAAGAAACGATGGAGATGAAGGATTATTCAAAGCTTATGACAATATAGAATTTTTAGCTCCTGTATATGCAGGCGATTATATAGAAGCAACCGGCGAAATAGTAAAAGTTGGAAACACTTCAAGAAAAATGGAATTTACCGCAAAAAAAGTAATAATTCCGAGATTGGATATTTCAGAATCTGCGGCAGATTTCCTTGAAGAACCTATAATAGTATGTAAAGCAAGTGGAACTTGTGTTGTTCCAAAAAATAATCAAAGAAAGGGGTAGAGTACTTTGCAGAAATTAATAATAACCGCTGCTGTTACTGGAGCAGAGGTAACTAGAAAACTTCAACCTAACTTATCTTTAACGCCCGAAGAAATAGCCCAAGACGTTTATGATTGTTTTAATGCGGGAGCATCAATAGCACATGTTCATGCAAGAGATGAAGAAGGAAACCCTACTCAGTCTTATGATGTTTATAAACAAATAAAAGAAAATATTGAAAAAAAATGTAATATAATATTTCAACCCTCAACAGGAGGGGCGACATGGCATAAATTTGAAGAAAGAATGCAGCCACTTCTTTTAAACCCTGAAATGGCAACATTATCTGCAGGGACATGTAATTTTGGAGATGATATATTTTTAAACACTAATGAATACATGGAAAAATTTGCTCAAGAAATGAAAAATAGAAATATAAAACCAGAAATTGAAGTGTTTGAAAGAGGAATGATTCAAAATGCATTAAATCTTGTAAAAAAAGGTTTAATAGAACACCCTATACACTTTGATTTCGTTATGGGAGTACCGGGAGCTATTACAGGAAACATAGATGATTTATTATATCTACAATCGCACATACCTCAAAACAGCACATGGACAGTTGCTGGAATTGGTAGATTCGAGCTTCCTTTAGCAGTTCATGCGATACTTATGGGTGGACATGTTAGAGTGGGTTTTGAAGACAATATCTTTTATAAAAAAGGTGAAATAGCAAAATCAAACGCACAATTAGTTGAAAGAATAGTAAGAATAGCAAAAGAATTAGGAAGAGAAGTTGCGACACCTGATGAAGCAAGAGAGATTTTAAATATTGGAGGTAGCAAATAATGGAAAAAGGAAATCCTTTTGGAACACATCGAGTTATAGAACCTATAGGAGCTTTACCACAACCAGCAAAAAAAATAGATAATACAATGATTATAAAATCAAATGAAATATTAATAGACGTTATAACATTAAATGTAGACTCTGCTAGTTTTACACAAATTAAAGAAGCGTGTGGCGGAGATGAAAAGAAAATAGCTGAAATGATTAACTCAATAGTTGAAGAAAGAGGCAAATTACAAAACCCAGTTACAGGATCAGGCGGAATGCTTATAGGAAAAATAAAAGAAATAGGTTCTGATTATCCTGACAAAAATTTAAAAGTTGGAGATAAAATCGCAACTTTAGTATCTTTATCTTTAACTCCTTTGAAAATCGAAGAAATCGTTAAAGTGAATAAAGATACAGATCAAGTAGATATAAAAGGACAAGCTATATTGTTTGAAAGTGGAATTTATTCCGTGCTTCCTGAAGATATTTCTGAAAAACTCGCACTCGCAGTTTTAGACGTTGCGGGCGCACCAGCGCAAGTAGATAAATTAGTTTCAGAAGGAATGACAGTTGCTATAATAGGCGGAGGCGGAAAATCAGGAGTTCTTTGTGCATATCAAGCGATGAAAAAAGTGGGAAAATCAGGAAAAGTTATCGTTATAGAATATTCTCCTGAAAATGCGAAAAGAATAAAAGACCTTGACCTTGCACATGAAGTAATAATAGCCGATGCTACAAAACCTATAGAAATTTTTGAAAAAATAAATCAATCTACTAACGGAGAAATGTGTGACGTTGTTATAAACAACGTTAATGTTTCAAACACTGAGATGTCTTCTATTTTGATAACAAAAGATGAAGGAACAGTTTATTTTTTCAGTATGGCAACATCATTCACAAAAGCGGCACTTGGAGCAGAAGGCGTTGGAAAAGATATAAATATGATAATCGGAAATGGATATACAAAAGGACACGCTGAATTAACTCTTGAAATAGTAAGAGAATCAGAAAAAATAAGAAATTTATTTGAAAAATTATATTTATAAATATTTTTACAGGAGGAAAACATGAGAAATTACAAAGATATACCTTTATGGAAAGACGTAACTGAAGAAGAATGGAATGACTGGAAATGGCAAGTAAGAAACAGAATCACAGATGTAGACACTTTAAAGCAAGTTATAGACTTAACTTTTGAAGAAGAAGAAGGCGTAAAAAACACCATCAAAACTTTAAGAATGGCTATAACACCTTATTATGCTTCGCTTATGGATAAAGACAACCCTAAATGTCCTATAAGAAGACAAGCTGTTCCTACAGACAAAGAACTATTAATTGACAAATGGGATATGCTTGACCCACTTCATGAAGATGAAGATTCTCCTGTTCCGGGATTAACTCATAGATACCCAAATAGAGTTTTATTTTTAATAACAGATATGTGTTCAATGTATTGTAGACACTGTACAAGAAGAAGATTCGCAGGGCAAAATGACACTGCAAGAACAAGAAAAGAAATTGATGATGCTTTAGAATACATAAGACAAACACCAGTAGTAAGAGACGTCCTTCTTTCGGGAGGAGATGGATTACTTGCAAGTTTTGATATGATAGAATACATATTAAAAGAATTAAGAAAAATACCTCACGTTGAAATAATAAGAATAGGTACAAGAGCACCAGTTGTTTTACCACAATTAATAACTCAAGAACTCGTAGACATGTTAAAAAAATACCATCCAGTATGGGTAAACACACACTTTAATCACCCTAAAGAAATAACCCCTGAATCATCAAAAGCTTGTGAAATGCTTGCAAATGCCGGAATACCTCTTGGAAATCAAAGCGTTCTTTTAAGAGGAATAAATGATAGCAAATATATAATGATGGAATTAATGCATCAACTTGCTAAAATAAGAGTAAGACCATATTATATTTATCAATGTGACCTTTCACAAGGAATTGCACACTTCAGAACATCTATAAGAAAAGGACTTGGAATAATGGAATCGTTGATAGGACATACTTCAGGATTATGTGTGCCAACATTCGTTGTAGACGCTCCAGGAGGCGGTGGAAAAATAAGACTTATGCCACAATATAGCGTTTCAGAAACAGACGGTACAGTAATTTTAAGAAACTATGAAGGCGTTATTACTTCATATCATGAACCATTGAATACAGCTTCTGATGTAGATGATTCTGAATACAGAAAAAAATACGAACTTACAGGAGTAGCTTCTTTATTTGGTGGCGGAAAAGTAAGTATGGAACCAGCAGATTTAGATAGAAGCAGCAGGGTAAGAAAATGGAAAGAAGGTCATAAATAAAGTGTGTTTAATTGATAAATTAAAATCAATTAAAAGCCTTTCTATAGTAGGAATTGAAAAAAATACAGGAAAAACTGAAACTTTAAATTATGTTATAAAACTTTTGAAAAAAAACAACTATGATTTCGGGCTTACCTCTATAGGAATAGACGGTGAGTCCGTTGATCAGGTTACAAACACTAAAAAACCAAACATCCTCATACCTGAAAACACTTATTTTACAACGAGTGAAAGTCATTTTAAACAAAAACAATTTCTTGCCGAAATATTTTCTGTAAGTGAAAAATCCACATCTATAGGAAGACTTGTAACCGCAAAATCTTTAGAAAATGGAAAAATACTGTTATCTGGCCCTCAAAATGTATCATGGCTAAAACAAATAATAGAAAATATGTTGAATCATGAAATAGACATTGTTTTGGTAGATGGAGCTATTTCAAGATTGAGTTTATCATCTCCTAACATAACCGATGCGATGATACTTGCAACAGGAGCAGCATTTTCTTTAAACATGAATGAACTAATAAAAAAAACCAAACATACTGTTACATTAATAAATTTAGAAAAATACGAATCAAATAAATTACCCTCGATAAAAAAAATAAAAGAAGGTATATTTTATATTGATAATAATGAAGAAATTAAAAAACTTCCAATAGAATCTTTTTTACATTTCAGAAAACTTGAAAAAAACCTAATAGAATATGGAAAAACTTTTTTCATTAAAGGAGCATTGACAAACAATTTTTTCAAATATATAAACACTCAAAAAAATATAAATGAAATTATTTTTGTAGTTGATGATTACACAAAAATATTTGTCGATACAGACGTTTTCAACATATTTTTAAAAAAAGGTGGAAAATTAAAAGTTTTAGAAAAAACAAACCTTATAGCTGTTACAGTTAACCCGACATCGCCATCCGGATACTCTTTAAACAAAGAAACTCTAAAAGAATCATTGCAAAAAGAAATTAATGTTCCAGTCATCAACGTATTGGACGGTGATTTAAAATGACAGATTTGATGGAGTACATTATTAATGACCTTGAATGTTCAAGTGTTTTTGGAAGAAAAAAAATAAAGAACATAACATTTTTAAAAGAGGAAGAAAAAATTCAAAAAGAACTTGACAACACGGAAATTATATTAAATTTTCTTAAAGAAAACCCTGAAAAAATTTCTAAATTAAAAGAAATACTTATGCATTTTAAAGACATTTATAGAACATTAAAAAAAACATCTGTTGAAAACATTTTTGACGATATAGAATTATTTGAAATAAAACATTTTTGCATTTTTTCAGAAAAATTGAGAGAAGAAATAAAAAATGAATTAGAAAATTTTTCACCCCCAAATTTAGAAAATATAGTTAGACTTTTAGATCCCGAAGGATTGAAAATAAATAGTTTTTATATTTATTCCGTATATTCAGAAAAATTAAAAAATATAAGAGAACTGAAGAAAAAAATTAAACTTCAGTCACCAATAGATGAAACAGCTTTTTTTGAAATAACTCAAATAGAAAATGAAGAAGAAAATATAGTAAGACAAAAATTGAGTGAAGAAATATTCAATAACATTGAAAAACTTATAGATTCTTATGAAAAAATAGGATATTTAGATTTTTTAATATCAAAATCAGAACAAATAATATCGAATAATTTTTCAAAACCAATTATAGACGACTCAAAAATTCAAATAAAACAAATGTTTAACCCAGAAATAAAAAATAACCTCGAAAAAGAAAATGAAGAATATCAGAAAATAGATTTTTTATGCGAAGAAGGAGTAACATTAATAACGGGAGCTAATATGACAGGAAAAACAGTTATATTAAAAACACTCGCATTAATACAAAATATGATGCAATATGGATTTTATGTACCAGCAGAGTATGCTTCTTTACCGATTACAGATGAAATATTTATGCTCAGTGGAGATTTACAATCAATACAATCAGGATTATCATCATTTGCAGCGGAAATATTATTCGTAAATAAAATATACAAACACTCAAAAACAAATAAAAAATCGTTAATATTGATGGATGAACTCGCAAGAAACACTAACCCTCACGAAGGAAAAGCGATAGTAAAAGCGATGATATCACTTTTAAAAAATAAAAACTCTTTTTCAATAATCACATCACATTATGAAGGAGTAAATTCTTACGAAAAAAATATAAAAAATTACAGAGTTAAAGGATTAAAAAAAGATAAAACAACAGAAATAACCGGAAGTTATAAACATATAGCAAAATTTATTGATTATTCTCTTGTTGAATTTAAACAAGGAGAAAAAATACCCGAAGAAGCTTTAACAATAGCTAAAATTCTTGATATAGACGAAGATATTATAAAAAAAGCAAAATATTATTTGGGAAATTAACGATTATTATAATGAGGAGGTTTTGAAATGGAAAGTAAACTTGGTCTTGATCCAAAAAAAATTGAACTTGCAAGACAATACGCAAAAAATATTGCAGATGACGTTCAAAAATTTGCAGATAAATACTCAACAGTTACAGTAGAAAGAACTATATTAAGATTTTTAGGAATTGATGGTGTAAATCAAGAAGATATACCGCTTTCAAACGTTGTAGTAGACCATTTAAAAGACTCGGGAGTCTTGAAAGAAGGGGCGTTATTCTTTTTAGGAAATGCCTTGATCGAAACAAAATTAAGCCCTCAAGAAATAGCAGAAAAAATAGCTGCCGGAGAACTTGATATAACAAAATTACCTTTAAACAACCCACAAAAAATTAAAGAAACAGTAGAACCATTAATAAACAACATATTAGCAAAAATAAAAGAAAACAAAAAATATAGAGACGATTTTATAAAAAATGTAGGAGAAGGAAAAAAGCCATACCTTTATGTTATAGTCGCAACAGGAAATGTTTATGAAGATAAAATACAAGCACAAGCTGCTGCAAGACAAGGAGCAGACGTAATAGCAGTCATAAGAACGACTGGGCAAAGCCTTCTTGATTACGTTCCTTATGGCCCTACAACAGAAGGATTTGGCGGAACATACGCAACACAAGCAAACTTTAAAATCTTAAGAGAAGCCTTAGATGAAGTTGGAGAAGAACTTGGAAGATACATAAGACTATGTAATTACTGTTCTGGATTATGTATGCCTGAAATAGCCGCAATGGGAGCTATGGAAAGATTAGACGTTATGTTAAATGATGCATTGTACGGAATACTTTTCAGAGATATAAATATGCAAAGAACAATAGTAGATCAATATTTCTCAAGAATAATAAACGGATTTGCCGGAGTAATAATAAACACTGGAGAAGACAATTATTTGACAACAGCAGACGCTTTTGAAGAAGCACATACAGTATTAGCCTCTGACTTTATAAACGAAAAACTAGCATTAATTGCCGGAATACCAGAAGAACAAATGGGATTAGGACACGCTTTTGAAATGGATCCAGAAATTGAAAACGGATTTTTATATGAACTCGCACAAGCACAAATGTTGAGAGAAATATTCCCAAAAGCTACACCTAAATATATGCCGCCAACAAAATATATGACAGGAAACATCTTTAAAGGAGCGATTCAAAACACATTATTTAATGAAATATCTATATGGACAAACCAAGGAATACAACTTTTAGGAATGATTACAGAAGCAATTCATACACCATTTATGTCTGACAGATACCTTGCAATAGAAAATGCTCAATATATATTTAAAAACATGAGAAATATAGGTGATGAAGTAATGTATAAACCAAACGGAATAATACAAACAAGAGCAAAAAAAGTATTAAACGAATCAATAGAATTACTCGAAAAAATACAAAAAGAAGGATTATTCAACTCACTTCAAAAAGGAGTTTTTGGAGGAGTAAAAAGACCATTTGATGGCGGAAAAGGATTAAAAGGCGTTTTCGAAAAAGGAGAAAATTATTTTAACCCATTTATAGAAAAAATGCTGGCAGGTGATAAATAATGAGCGGATATTCATTAGATAAACAAGATTTTGATAAAAATTTGAATTTAAAAACAGTAAAACCTTACGGTGATACTATGAATGACGGAAAAACACAATTAAGTTTTACACTACCCGTACCATATGGAGATGAAGCGATAGAAGCCGCAAAACAACTAATGAAAAAAATGGGTTTTGAAAACCCTCAAATAGCATTTCAAAAAGAACTTACAAAAGGATTCACTTTTTTTAATGCGTATGGAGAATGTACACACACAGTAGATTTTACGCAAATAAAAGTACAAAAAGTAGAATCAAATAAAATGAGTATGGAAGAAACCGATAAATTCATAAAAAAACACATTAACAGAAAAATAGTAGTTATAGGAGCAAGTACAGGAACAGATGCTCACACAGTTGGAATAGATGCTATAATGAACATGAAAGGGTTTGCGGGAAGATACGGCCTTGAAAGATATGAAATGTTTGACGCATACAATTTAGGGAGTCAAGTAGAAAACGAAGACTTTGTTGCAAAAGCAATAGAATTAAAAGCAGACGTTTTACTCGTTTCGCAAACAGTAACACAAAAAAACGTACACATAAAAAACCTCACGCACCTTGTAGAATTACTTGAAGCAGAAGGATTAAGAGATAAAGTAATACTCATATGCGGAGGAGCAAGAATAGATCATGAACTTGCAAAAGAACTTGGTTATGATGCAGGATTTGGTTCAAACTCATTTGCAGATGATGTAGCTTCATATATAGCACAAGAAATGGCAGAAAGAAATAAAAAATAAAATTTTTTACGGGCGATCTTTATAAGATTGCCCGTAAATTTTTTAAATTCTTCTCAATGAAAAAATATCTTTAATATCGTCATCTGACAACTCGGTTATCCAACTTTCACCAGCACTTATAACATTTTTAAACATAGAAATTTTTTGTTGAATCATCTGATTAATTTTCTCTTCAAAAGTTTGAAGAGAAATAAACCTATGCACAAACACATTTTTATTTTGACCAATTCTGAACGCTCTATCAGTCGCCTGATTTTCAACTGCCGGATTCCACCATAAATCATAATGAACAACATGATTAGCAGCCGTTAAATTCAATCCAGTTCCACCAGCTTTAAGAGAAATAATCATTATAGGAAATTTATGTTTTGTTTGAAAATCCTCTATCATCTTTTCTCGTTTTTTCACAGTTAAACTACCATGATAAAACAAAACCTCTTTTTCTAATTCTTTTTCAAGAATAGCCTTTAAAATATCTCCCATTTCTGTAAATTGAGTAAATATTATCATTTTTTCATTAGAAGCTATAACAGTTTCTGCAATTTCAACGAGTCTTTCAGTTTTTCCTGAATCTTCAGCTTTGAAATCACCACTTTTAGAATAATTTGCTGGATGATTACAAATTTGCTTTAAATTTATCATAGCTTTTAAAATAAGACCTTTTCTTTCAATATTTTCAGATTTTTCAATATCAGAAATCATGTTTTCTGTAAATTCTTTATATAAAGCAACTTGTGCCGGTTTTAAATAAACATATTCATCATAAATTATTTTGTCTGGTAAATCTGAAATTATATTTTTATCAGTTTTCTCTCTCCTAATTAAAAAAGGATCTATTAATGTTTTTAACATATCAAGTTTTTCAGTTTCTTGATACTTTTCAATTGGTATAGAAAAACTATGTTTAAATTTCGTATTGTTACCAAGATATCCAGGCATTAAAAAATCAAAAATACTCCACAATTCTATAAGACTATTTTCAACAGGAGTACCTGTCATAGCTAATTTCGCAGAGCTATTTAAAGCTTTAATAGCTCGAGCTTGAGATGTTTGAGGATTTTTAATATTTTGTGCCTCATCAATAACAGTTAAATCCCATTCATGTTGTTTAAACAGTTCAATTTCATTTCTTACCATAGAATAAGTAGTCAAAATAACATCTTTTTCATACTCAAACTTTCTCCCAATCCCATGATAAATTCTATAATCTACGTCAGGAGCAAACTTTTCAAATTCTTTTGCCCAGTTACCTAAAAGAGATGTAGGACAAACAATTAAAACAGGTTTTTTTAATGCGTTTTGTTCTTTTTTCTTTAAAATATAAGTTATAACTTGAATAGTTTTTCCAAGCCCCATATCATCAGCAATACAAACATTAAAACCTTTTTCAAGATTCGTAAAAATCCATTTATATCCGGTTTCTTGATATTTTCTTAATGTAGCATTTAAAGACTTTGGAACACGAATATTTTTTGTTTTTTTCAACTCTTTTAAAAGACTTTTTAAATTATCATCTATTTCATAATTATCATTATTTTCTATATCTCCAAGAATCATAGCGGCAATTTCCATATTGTCAGGTTTTTTCAATTTTTCTAATATATTTAAAATTTCATCGGGCTCTATAAAAACAAAATGATCTTTTATTTTTACAAGTTTTTGAGCTTTAGAAAATAAACTTATAAACTCATCTTTAGATAAAACTAAATTATCTAAATGTATCTCATAATCAAAATTCAACATATCATATAAATTGAAAATAGATAAAGAATTTCTTTCGGAAGAAATCTTTGTTTTAATTTTTGGAGAAGATAACCTTTTCAATTCTTTTGGGAAAATAACCGAAACACCTATAACATTGAGTACAGGAAAAGCTTGTTCGATTAATTCTTGAATTTTTTCAATTGAAAATCGAGATTTTTTATTTTTCTTTTTAAAAATATCTTCTATAAAATTATGATAATTTGAAATAACTGCAATTTGTTTATAAACAGATTCAGTATAAGAAGAATATTTTTTATCTACAAAAAAGTCATTTATATCTATAAATTCTTTTAAATTATCTTTTTTATTTTCAATACTTAAAGAAACTTCAAAATCACCTTTAACGGTTTTCATAGTTATAGCTATTGAATAATCTAAATTGTAAAAATACAAAGATTGAAGCCAATTTTCTATCGAAACACAAGTGCTGTTTTCTTGAAATTTTGAAGGAACATATTTGATAAAAGAAAAAAATGTACGCTCAACTTTATTTTTTTCAAAATCAACAAACTTCTCAAAAAGAGCTTTAATAAAAATAGATATGACATAATCAACAATAAATTCTTTTTGAAGGAACTCATTATTTTCGTTTACAACAAACTCTTTAGGAACTAAAGAAGTTAAATAATCAAAATATTCTTTTATTTGATTAGAATTTTTAATAACAACATAATCTATAATAAAATCTGTATTATTTATTTCGGTAACTTTAGGAATAAAAAAGTCATTTAAAATAACTTTTAAAACAAACCCATAAACATTTTTTAAAAATACAAACTCTTCAGAATCGAATTCGCTGTTAATTCTTAAATCGTTTTTAATAATTTCAATCAACTCATAAATAGAACTATTATACACTTTAGATTTTTTTGATTTCGTTTTAATATTATCAAATAAAACTTCACCAGCATAAACAAATTCAGGAATATAATCTTTAACCAAAATTTTTAAATAAGTTTCTTTTGAATAAATAAAACCTTTTTCTTCAAACTCTCTATCTAAATCTCTTTTTAATTCTCTTTTTAACAAATTAAACTTATTTATTAAAATTGATTTAAAATTTTCATCTTCATAAAACAAAGGATTATCACTTAAAGATTTTAATAAAAATACATTATTTGATCCTCCAAAAGAAGGTAGATTAACTTCTTTTTCAAATAACGCATTTTGAAAATCGTCATATTTTGATTTAAAAATTTTTTCAGAAGATTTTACCGAAAAATCTAACTCTTCGCATAAACTTAATAATTCTTTTTTAGATGTTCCGTGAAGTTGAAAAAGAATAAAAGGATCTTTATCTATTTCATTAGCAATAATATAATAAACAGAAGCAAGATGTTTACAAGGATTAGCCCAATCAGGACAAGAACAATAAGCATCAATATCCTTCCAAGATTGAGGAAATAAATAAATATCATTTTTTTTCATCAAATCATCAAGCTCAATAGGAAGCTTACCAATTAAAAGATTGGCAATAAGATTAGGATTTTCAGAAAATATCAATTTAATAATATTTTTATCTTCAGCAGTAAATTTATTTAAAGAAATTTTTATTTTATATGGAGTAAATCGAGTTCCTTGAACACGAGCATTTATAACATTTTTTTTATTTATATTAATTTCAACAACCTTACCATTTTTAGCATAACTCCGACCTCTTGGAAGTCTGTTTTCATTATAATCAATCTTTTCCATAGCATCAATCCATTTTTTACCCCAATCGGTAAAACCAAATTGATATTTTTTGCCCATAAAAATCCTCCCATTATAGCTATAATTTTATCTTTTCCTAATATTATTATATAATATTTTAAAATATATTCAAATAAGAAAATTAAAAAATATAGTTCTGAAGAGCGAAATGTTCTGTTTTAGGTTATCTGGAAATTTTTATGAGTAATAATGAAAAGTTGAAACTATAAATAAGAAAAAAATTATGAAATTTGTCATTTCTCCTCCAAAAAACATCGTTCGAAATGATAGAGCGGAGAGTGTTTAAAAAGTTTTTAGATTATTTAAGTATAAATATAATAAAAAAAGAATCCTAATGAGGATTCTTTTTTTTAGCGTGTTTTTTATAAAATTCATTAAATCCTTTTATTGAGAAATCATTGTTTTGACTTATATCTTCATTTACTAGTTTAAAAAAACATGAAGGGATTTCTCCAACACGAAGATTTTTTTTAATACATGGATCGCAGCCTTCATTGTGATTTGAAGGATGAAAAGGACATTTTTTATCGGCACATGTGCAAAAATGTTCCATTAAAAATCACCTCTTATTTTTCAAATTTTTGTATAAGTGTTGGAAGTAAAGTTAAAGATAAATAAGAACTTACAACCATTGTAGTCCACATTAATAAAGAAATATGATTATGGAATGTAAATGGTGACATACATAATGCAGTAAATCCTAAAGCAAGACCTAAAGAATTAGCAATTATAGGGGTTGAAACATAATAGAATGCTTTTTGAACAGGCTCTTTATCTTTTTTTAGTTTGAAAAATCTGTAAATCCCTGAAAAATGTATAGCATAATCTATCCCTACTCCTATAGTAAGACTAGCCATCATACTAGTTATTATGCTTAAATCTATTCCGGTATATCCCATCATACCAAAAAGAGCGACTAAAGTAATTGTTATTGGAATTATTGAAAAGAAAGCGATTTTTATGCTTTTTTGTGTTATGAGGATCATAAAAAAGACGAGTATAGCTGCCAAGATAATGGACTTGAGTTGTTCGGGAATAATTTGATTGTTCATTTCATGCATTAAAAAAGGTATTCCTACAATGTTTAATTGGGTATTATCAGGGGAATATGAATTTATTAAAGATTCAATTTCATTGAGGGTCTTGCTTGAAAAATCTTTTGGAAATACTGCAAATCTTCCTGTTCCTTCTTCTAAAAGGATAAAATTTTCTGTTGCTTCAATATTTCCATAAATAAGAGAAAACAGTATTCTGGCTATAAAGGTGTTTGTTGGATATTGAGCATTTTCAAGGTTATAAGCCATTTTATTAACAGTTGAAAGAAGATCATAAAAAGATATAGAGCTTGTTATTAAATCTCTATTTTCAATTTCATTTTGAATATGCATTATTTTTTTTGCAAAGTCATGGCTTAAAAGATCTTCTTCGGATGAATAATTAATAAAAACAGGTATAGCTCCTTTATTTATTTCTTGAATTTTTTCTATATTTTTTTTAATATCTGTGTTTGATTTATATAATGATAGTAAATTAAAATTTGTTTGTAATAATAAAATTCCTGGAATAAAAAAGATGAATATAATTAATGCTATAATTATTGAAAAATTTCCATGTGTTTTTCTTAGAAAAAATGCTGTTCTGCTTTTTTTCTCATAAAGCCTATAATTAATTTTTTTTGTAAAATAACAAAAAAGAGGTAAAAAAACTATTGTAGAAAATCCAGACATAAAAATTCCGATAGCAGCATAAACTCCCATTTCTTTTATAGGATAAGAGTTAATTATTGTCATTGAAAGGAATCCTGTGATTGTAGTTAAAACAGTCATAATTAAAGGTGTTCCAACTGTTTTTAATGTTTCTATCAAAGCTTCTTTTTTTTGTTTTTTTTGAAGGTATTCAACATAATGTGTCATAAAATGAAGTCCACCAGCACTACCTAAAACGGTTACAAAAACTGGAATTGTCACTGTAATTATTGATAATTTACCAGAAATCCAGCCTATTATACCTAAAGTAAAAATTGCAGCTAAAACAGCAGGGATTACAGATAATAAAGTTATTCTTGTTGATTTCATACGATATCTGAAAGATAAAAACATTATTAAAACAGCTAAAGTGGGAACACTATACAAAATTTGAATTATATAATCAAATAATTTTATTTGAAGATATTCGTTTCCAGCTATATAATAAACTAATTTTTCTTCTTGAAGATATATCTCTAAATTTTTTACAAAATTAGTTAGACTGACATCATTTTTTCCAACAATAGTGAATTGTGCATAAGTTTTTTTATCTTTTACAGTTAAGGCATTCATTAAATCCATAGAGTCAATAAAATTTAATATGGGTATAACATCACGTTCTTCAATATTTTCAATTTCTATTATTCTTAATCCTTGAAATATTTTTTCTGGGGCAGGGCCTGTTACCATAAAAACTTCATCCATATTTTCTATATTTTTTTGTAATTCTCTTAAAAATTTAAGCCCTTCAAGGTTTTTCATATCTCCATCAAATTCTACAATCAAAATCATTTGTTCTCCACTACCAAAAGTGGAGTTCATTTTTAATTGATTTTGATAATAAATAGAATCTTTTGGCATAAAAATATCAAAATCAGAAATTATTTCTAATCTTTTAATGCCTAAAATAGAAAATAATATTAAAATAAATAACAAAGTTATAATTATAACTTTGTGTTTTAAAATAAAAATCACATATTTTTCAAAAAAATTCATTAAAGCCTCCAAAAAATTAATTATATAATATAATACCATTTTCTCATAAAAAATCAAAAATAAAAAAACAGCAGTTTAATCTGCTGTTTTTTTTACATTAATCTTTCCATCAATATAATCTATTTCAATAATATCTCCATCTCTTGCGTCATCTTTTATAATCATATTTGCAAGAGGTGTTTCAATTAATTTTTCTATAACCCTTTTTAAAGGTCTTGCACCGTAAAATTTATCATATCCTAATTTTGCAATTTCATGTTTTGCGGAAGAAGTAATTTCTAAATGAATATTTTTTTCAAGTAGTCTTTTTTCTAAATTTTTTATCATTATTTCAACTATTTTTTCTACATCATTTTCAGATAAAGTTTTAAATACAACTATTGAATCGAGCCTGTTCAAAAATTCAGGTTTGAAATATCTTTTTAATTCTTCTTTTACAGTTTTTTCAAGGGTTTCTTGAGTTTCTTCGTTTTCTATTGATTTAATAATATTTTGAGAGCCTATATTACTTGTCAAAATAATTATAGTGTTTTTGAAATCCACATGATTTCCTTTTGAATCGGTCAAGATGCCGTCATCAAGAACTTGTAACAGTATGTTGAAAACGTCTGGGTGTGCTTTTTCTATTTCATCAAACAAAATTACGGAATAAGGTTTTCTTCTTACTAATTCTGTAAGTTGTCCTCCTTCATCATATCCTACATAACCTGGAGGCGACCCTATTAATCTGGAAACGCTGTGTTTTTCCATATATTCTGTCATATCAACTCTTAATAAAGCGTTTTCATTATCAAACAATATTTCAGCAACTGCTTTTGAAAGCTCTGTTTTACCAACTCCTGTAGGTCCTAAAAACAGAAAAGAACCTATAGGTCTTTTTGGATCTTTTAATCCTGCTCTTGATTTTCGTATTGTTTCGGATATAACATGAACAGCATCTGCTTGGTTAATAACCCTTTTGTGAATTTCATTTTCTAGATTTATAAGTTTTTTCTTTTCGTCTTCAAGCATTTTCGTAATGGGTATTCCTGTCCAATTTTGAACTATTAAGGCTATTACTTCTTCGTTAACGGCATTTCCAAAATCTTCTTTTTTTGTTTCTTCAAGTTTTTTTAGGTTTTCTATTTTCTTTTGAATATCAAAATATTCGGCTTTTTTTTGTGAAGCTTCTTCATATTTTGATTCAAGCGTTAGCCTGTCTATTTCCTCATCTATTTCAACAATTTTTCTTTCTAAATCTTTAATTTCTCCTGGTTTAGTTTTTATTTTTAATTTTAGTTTAGCGGCCGCTTCATCTATAAGGTCTATTGCTTTATCTGGAAGAAATCTATCAGTTATATATCTGTGAGATAATTTGGCGGCTGCGGTTAAAGCGTTATCTTCAATTGTTATTCCGTGATGTTTTTCATAAGTGGTTTTTAAGCCTTTTAGTATTGTTATGGTATCTTCTACAGAGGGTTCTTCGACTTTTACAGGTTGAAATCTTCTTGCAATTGCTTTGTCTCTTTCAATGTATTTTCTGTATTCTTCTAGAGTTGTCGCTCCAATCACTTTAATATCGCCTCTAGATAAAAATGGCTTTAAAATATTTGCTGCATCCATTGAATTTCCTTCTGTAGAACCAGCACCTACTATCGTATGTAGCTCGTCTATGAATAAAATTATTTGATCTTTAGATTTTTTTATTTTATCTATAACAGTTTTTAATCTTTCTTCAAATTCTCCACGGAATTTAGAACCGGCAATTATTCCAGCTATTTCAAGTTGTAAAACTTTCTTGCTTTCAAGATAATCAGGAACGTTTGAAGAAACTATTCTTTGTGCAAGTGCATCTACTATAGCGGTTTTACCAACTCCAGAATCACCAACTAAAACAGGGTTATTTTTTGATTTTCTTGATAATATTTCAATTACTCTCATTATCTCTTCTTCTCTTCCTATTACTGGAGATAATTTGCCTTTTTTTGCTTCTGCAGTTAAATCAATTGTGTATTTTTTTAAAGGATCTTCCTCCATTCCTTCTTGTTCGTCAGATTCTTTCATTTCTTTAATAATTTCATTTATCTCGTTTTCAGAAGTAAATGATGCAAGGATTTTGGAAGCTCTTGAAGAACCTTCAAGTAATGTGCCTAACAATAAATGTATGGGCGTAATTTTTAAGAAACCTGTTTTATCTTTTTCTTTTTTTGCTATTTCAAATATTCTGTTTGAAGCGTTTGATAAATATACATTATCTTGAATAGATGAATAATATACATTTTGTTCTTTTTCGATCAATTCATTAATAAGTTTTGATAACTCATTTATATTTTTGTTTTCAAATAATTTCTGAATCCAGTCATCATTAAGTTGAATAGTGCTGTATAAAATATGTTCAGGATTTAATATGTTGCCTTTTCTATATAGAATTTCATTTTGAGCATTTTGAATTACAGACAAGGCTTTTTCTGAAAAATCATTCGGGTTTATTCTCATGTATATCACCTTCCTTTTCATCTTTTTTTTCTATTACATATAATGAATCAAAATATTTTTCATATATACTTTCTTCAAACTCTTCATAAATATCTATTTTAAACATCGCAACACCTCCGTTTATCAATCTTAATATTTATTTGCTAATAAAGTTGTAAAATAAAAAGAGTTTTTAGCACTCTATTTATTTAAATGATAACATATTTTTTGTTAAAAATCAAGTATAAAAAAATGGAAATGGGAAAGCGTTAGCAAAAAAACAAAAAAACAGCTCGAAAAGAGCTGTTTTTTTTATTTTACATAATCCAAGTTATTTTTATATAACTTTCGTTTTCGTTTATTTCAATTGTTGTTTCGCTTGGATATTCTAGATATTCAAACAAATAAGATTCCGTTAAATAATCTTCGAAATATCCATAATATGTCAAGGTTAAAACAATATTTCCGTTTGTATCAAGAGTTGACGAAGTTATGAAAGAGTCTAAAATATCTGGATCCGTATATAAATAATTTTGATTATATAATTCGTAATAGTCGGCTAATTCATTATAATCTTCGTAATAATAAATTAAAGCAGTAAACAAATCCCATAAAATATATTCTACTTCGTTGTTATTCCAATCTGTAGCAGAATCATCCCAATCATAATCGATTGAATTGTAAGGCGAACTCAAATCCCAAGTTAATTGTATTAAATTGTTTTCATAATCTACACTTATATTTAATCTATCTGTATAAAAATAGTCAATCAAAAATTCTTCGGTCATATATTCAGTTATTTCTCCAAAATAATTTATGACGGCGATTGGAGCACCTTCTTCATCTTCATACATATAGAAAGAAAAATCCATAAAATTATCGGGTTCAATTCCTATAACGCTTGAATCGTATAACTCATATGCATCGTATGGAAAATTTCCGTAAAAACCATAATAATAATCTAATGCATCGTATAAAAGCCAAAGTTTATATTCCGTTTCATAATCCCAATCGTAATCCCAATCAGAATCATAATCCCAACTTGGCGTATCAAATAGAGCGATTATTTTATCGATATTTTCAAATAAATATATATAATTTAAATTTGTATCATAAAAGGTGTTGAAAGAGGAATCCATGTATTCTTTTCCATCAAAAATTTTTCGTTCATTTTCTTTGTATGAACTATAACTTTTTAATATCGCTCCAGAACTAGAAGGTATGTTTTCAAAATCATTCCAAGAAACGTTTGATTTTTCTCCTATATATATAAAACCATAACCCTTTTGAGTGTCTATTTCAGAAATAAAATTCCAGTCGGAATCTGTTTCTTTAATTGAATAAACATTTCCATTTTTTTGAATATCGAAATCCAAACTCAAAAATTCTATAATCTCATCTATATTTGAGTTGTTGACTTCAAAATACAAAGCTATATCAGTAAATTCGCTTTCATCAAATAAATCAAATCCATTTATAGATAATGATCCGCCTAAAGAGAATAAAACATCAAAAGCTTCCTTCATTCCTTTTAAATCGCTATTTAAAAGATATAAAGAAGCTAATTTGTTTAGGTTATCGAACACATAATTAAAATTTGAATTTTTTAAAACTTTTAAATTTGAAAAATCTTTTTTATTTATATAAGTTTTTTCAAAATCCAAATAATTTTTATAAGAATTTATCATAATGTTTAAATATTCATCTTTTAAAGAGAGTGAAATTTCTTCTCCTGCGTCGTTTCCAAAAATGTTATTGGAAGGAGAAAAAAATCCTATAATATTGAAGTTTTTAGAGTAATTATATAAAATATTTTTTTCAAGAGTAGCTGAAGGAATAGACAATTTTGGAATTATATTATTTCTTGCTTTTATAGAAAGCTCAAGCAAGTCTTTATTTCCACTTATAAAAGAAATGCCATCTCTTGAAAACGTAGAAAGAGTGTAGTTTGTTCCTTGAATATCGTACGAAGATATTTGTGTTCCATGAATATCGAAATACTCTACTGATTCAGAATATAATGAAAAGAAAGAACTTAATAAAACGGAAGCTTCATTTGATTTTATTGCTATTACCTGAGAGTTTCCTAAAAGGGCAAAAATTAATTTTTCGGGTTCAAAATCAAAGTCAATATTCAAAAAGGAAGAGAAATCCAAAAAGCCTTGTTTACCATAAACAGCTAATTCAATAGAAGTAATACCTAGCTCTGAAACTATTTCTGTTAATTCGAGAGTTTCGACAACTTCCATAGGGTTTAAATAAAACAAATAATCGGTATTTGCAGGAACGTAATTTTGTACAAAAGAAAAAATTGAACCGATACTAAAAACAGTAATCAAAAGTAACATAAATATCTTTTTCATAGAGAGACCCCCTTTATAATATAGGTATATATAGATTTTACCATATTTTGAAGTTTTTTTAACGTTTTAAAAAATTATAATTTTAATATTTTGATAATTTATGTTAAAATTGTTTGAAAGTATAATAGTAGAAAAGTAGGTTAATTGGAACGGGAAAATAATAGAGAATAATTTAATAGAAGTGAATTAAAAGCGGAATTTTTTTTATGTAGTGTAACAATCAAAATAGGTTATATTAGGTGTTGCAGTTTTGAGAGATGGTTAACTTGTTGGAAAGGGAATGTGTATAAATGTTGAAATAAAAACGGGGGGTGAGAAATATAAAAATAGGAATGTGTCAAATGAAAGTTTTAAAAGATAAAAAAGAAAATATTTTTAAAGCTCGTGATTTTATAAAAAAATTAGTTAATGAAAATGCGGATTTTATAATTTTTCCTGAAATGTTCAATTGCCCTTATGACAACTCTTTTTTTAGAGAATTTTCAGAAGATTACGATAGCGGAGAAACAATTAAATTTCTTTCTAATGAAGCAAAAGAAAATAATATTTATATTATAGGTGGCTCTATTCCAGAGCTTTATGATGGAAAAGTTTATAATTCTTCTTTTGTTTTTGATAGAAAGGGAAAATTAATTGCAAAACATAGAAAAATCCATCTTTTTGATATAGATGTAAAGAATAAAATTAGGTTTAAAGAGTCTGATGTGTTATCAGCAGGAAATGATATAACTATCTTTGATACGGAATTTGGTAAAATGGGAGTTATTATATGTTATGATATAAGATTTCCTGAATTATCTAGAATTATGGCATTGAAAGGAGCAAAAATAATTTTTGTGCCGGGAGCTTTTAATATGACAACAGGCCCAGCACATTGGGAGCTTCTTTTTAGGAGTAGAGCGTTAGATAATCAGATATATATGGTGGGAGTATCTCCTGCAAGAGATATGGATTTTTCTTATCATGCTTATGGAAATAGTATGATAACTGACCCTTGGGGAGAGGTTGTTGAAAGGTTTGATGAAAAAGAAAATTTTAAAGTTATTGAAATAGATATGAAAAAAATTGATGAATGTAGAGAATCGCTTCCATATTTTAAACACAGGAGAACAGATATTTACTCAATAGAAGAAAAATAAAACGGGATATCCCGTTTTATTTTAATTTATTTAAAAGTTCTTCTGCATCTACAACTGTTTGCAACTCTGCTGCATAAAATCTTGGAAATGGAGGCATATCTATAACTTTTTGTAAAAGTTCTTTAGCTTCATTTATCGTTTTTCTGTCTTCAGAAAGCATAACTGCCAATTCATAATAAGAATATCCGTAGTCTGGTTGTGATTCAATAGCTTTTCTAAGGTGTTCTTCTGCTTTTTTCTTGCTTCTAAATGGAAATGGAGTATCTCTATATCTAAGCCCTTTTGCTATATGACCAAGAAAAAAATTAGGGTCATGTTTTAAAACTTTGTCTATATATTTATCGAAATCTCCTAACATGAAAATACTTTGTATGATGCCTTTAAATTGAGCGAGTCTACCTATAGCTAATCCTGTTACATAGTTAGTATAAACATTATCATTTAAAGTAACAGCTTTTTTTCCTATTTCAACAGCTTTTTCATAATACATTTCTTTTTCGTCATCTTTTCTTGTTGCCCAACCCGCATATTCAATCATTGAATCAGCATAAAGAGCTAAAAGCATACCATCACTAGAATTTTCAAAAACCGATAGTTCCTGAATTAAATTATACATAGCTTCTGCATTTCTTTGAGAATTAGCTTCATAGAATCTTTGGTTATAAGTTTCAAAATTTGTAAATGCTAACACAGAACAAGTAATAATAACAAACAATACTAAAAATTTTTTCACAATACCCCTCCTTTTATTTTTCAAACAATTATTCAAAATTTTTGAAATAATTGTTTTTGATTACCAACAAGCTATTTTTGAGTCTGTTCGAGGTTCTGTTCCGGCAGCATAAACGCCGTTATCAAGTTTCCAAATTATTTGACCTCTTCCAAAGCTTCCTCTATTTAAATCTATTTTTATATCATGACCTTTTCTTATAAGTCCTAAAGCGATATGTTCTGGAATGTTTTTTTCTATAGTTACTGTTTTACCATCAGTCCATTGCCATCTCGGAGCATCAAGAGATGCTTGAGGGTTTAGATTGAAGTCGATACTATTCATTAATACTTGCAGATGTCCTTGAGGTTGCATAAAGCCTCCCATAACTCCAAAAGGGCCAACTGCTTTATTATTTTTTGTCAAAAATCCTGGAATAATTGTGTGATAAGTTCTTTTTAATGGTTCTAAATAATTGATATGATTTTTGTCTAAAGAAAAATTATTTCCTCTGTTTTGTAAAGCGATTCCTGTTTCTGGAACGACAATGCCACTTCCAAATCCCATATAGTTACTTTGTATATATGATACCATATTTCCCCATTTGTCTGCACAAGCAAGATATACAGTTCCTGAATAATCAGGTTTTCCAGCAAAAGGAGTTAAAGCGTTTTTATCAATTAAAGCGGCTCTTGATTTGCCATATTCTTCAGAAAGAAGATCTTTGACAGAAACTTTCATCTTTTTTAAGTCTGTTATATATTCTTTTCCATCAGCAAAAGCAAGTTTTAATGCTTCAATACTTTTGTGATAAGTATCTATATTATCTTTTTCAGAGAACTCGAAATTTTTCAATATATTTAATGCTATAAGAGTTATTATTCCTTGACCGTTTGGTGGTAATTCCCAGACGTCATAACCCCTATAATTTACTGAAACAGGATCAAGCCATTCAAGATTAAAATTTTGCAAATCTTCTTTTGTTATTATTCCGCCTGTTTTTTTAGAAAAAGTATCAATTTTTTCTGCGATTTCTCCTTTATAGAATTCTTCACAATAATTTTTGGAGAGAATTTTAAAAGTTTTGGCTTGATCTTTATTTTTAAAAATTTCGCCAATTTCAGGAGCTTTACCGTTTGGTGCAAATGTTTTAAACCAGTTTTCAAATTCATCTCCTTTAAAAACTTTTTTATAATGTTCGAATGCACTTTTCCAATATTTTCCAAGAACAGGAGAAATTGGGAAGCCATTTTCTGCGTAATCAGTTGCGGGTTCTAAAACGGTTTTAAAATCAAGATTTCCAAACTTTTTAGATAATTCTCCCCATGCTTTTGGAACTCCTGGAACGGTTACGGGAATCCAACCGTAAGTCGGCATAGTTTTTAAACCTTTATTAATTAGATCTTCTGAATTTATATTTTTAGGAGCGTATCCGCTTGAATTCATTCCATACAATTTGTCGTTATGATAAATTATTGCAAAAGCATCTCCACCTATTCCGTTAGATGTTGGTTCAACAACAGTTAAGCAACTTGCGGTTGCTATTGCTGCATCAATTGCATTACCCCCTTTTTTTAAGATTTCAAGGCCTGCTTGAGCAGCGAGGGGTTGAGAAGTTGCAACTACTCCACTTTTAGAGTAAACGGTATATCTTTGCGAGGCATAAGGGTTATATAAAGAATTAAAATTCATGTTTTGCCCTCCTTAAATAATTTGCATTTCTTTAGTATATCCATTTAAAACTTCGACTCCATTTTCAGTTACTAAAACGAGATCTTCAATTCTTACTCCACCTTTTCCTGGAAGATAAATTCCAGGTTCTATTGAAAAAATCATGCCTTTTTCAGCTTTTTCATTATTTGAGCTGCTGACATAAGGAGCTTCATGAACATCTATACCTATGCTGTGACCGGTTCTGTGAGTAAAATATTTTCCATAACCTGCTTCTTCAATAACTCTTCTTGCAGCGTTGTCAATTTCTGAAAATTTAACTCCGGGTTTTACAGTTTCTATTGCTTTTAAATTTGCTTTTAAAACGGTTTCATACACTTTTTTCATTTCATTATCGGGAGCTCCAAAAAATACAGTTCTTGTCATGTCTGAACAATAATTATTTTTTATACAACCCATATCTATTATAACAGAATCCCCATGTTTAATTCTAAAATTTCCTGGAACGTGATGAGGGGAAGAAGCATTAGCCCCATAAGCTATAATGGGATCGAATGATATTCCTTGAGTTCCCATATCGTCAAATATTCCGTGAATTGCTCTTACGAGTTGTTTTTCTGTAAGCATTTCACTTACAAGGTCTATCACTTTTTCTATCGCTTTATCATTATCAACAGAAGATGCTCTCATGAGTTTTATTTCTTCTTCTGTTTTTATCTTTCTAAGATTTTCTATCAAAAAAGATGAATTGATAATTTTTTCTTGTTTAAAATTATTTAATATTTCTATTAAAAATCCTGAAAATAAAAATTTATCTATTCCTAATAAATCTTTTGTATTCAATTTTTCTAAAAGCATTTTTATAGGATTTTGTGTGTCTGAATAATAAATGATTTCATAATTTTCACTATTTTTAACGAGAAAAAGTTCGTTAACAAAAAAAACTGATTTTTCATCGGTTTTTACAAGAAAACCTAAAAATCTTTCCCCGGGATGAATGTGTTCTCCGGTTAGATAAAAAATATCTGTCGGATTTGAAACTAGAATTTGTTTTAGTTCGTTTTGTTTCATTTTCTCAATAAGGTTTAAAAGATTTGTATTCAATTTTAATTCTCCTTTTTTGTTTTTTATTCCACGGTTTCTTCTATTTTTTCAGTTTGAATTTCAATAGTTTTACCATCAGTTATCATTACTATATTTCCATTAACTGCCGTAATATAATAAGGAATTTCAAATTTCTCTAGAGTTTGAATAGTTTCTGTGTGTGGATGACCGTATCTATTGTTTAATCCGCATTGTATAACAGCAATTTCTGGTGAAACTGATATTATAAATTCTTCGTGGCTTGAAGTTCTGGAACCATGATGACCAATTTTTATAACGTTTGATTGTATATCATCGTATCTTTCAATTATTTCATATTCAGAATGAGTTTCTGCATCCCCCATAAATAAAAAGCTCACCTCGTCATAAACCATTCTTATGGCTATCGAAACATCATTAACTTTAGGAAGGATCGGATCAGCCGGATGAAGAATTTCAAAATAAAAATTTTCACTAATATCTCTCCGCATTCCCGCGCGAGCTTCTGTAAATTCGATTTTTCTTTCATATATAGTTAAAAGATAATTTTGGAAAGTTACTGTTGTATAAGGCAAACCCGAATCAAAAACTTCTTTTACTTCAAATCTTCTTAATACTGATATCAATCCAGCGATATGATCGGCATGAGGGTGTGTTGCGACTACAACATCAATTTCTTCAATCCCTAATGAAGTGAGATAATTTGAAACAGGGGAAAATCTGTCTCCTCCATCTATAAGCATTTTAAAATCAGCGTGGTTTATAAAAATGGAATCTCCCTGCCCTACATCGATAAAATGAATTTCAAGTATTTCTGAAAAAATTACCGCAAATGAAAATATAACAAATAATATTGTCAAAATCTTTTTCATAAAAATCTCCTTTTTTATTAATTTTATGGTTCTCTTTAAATTTTTGTGGGGAAATATGAAAAGTTGAAACTTATAAATAGTAAAAGAAAATTATGAGAAATGTCGTTCGAGATGACAGAGCGGAGCGTGTAAAAAAGTTTCTAGATTATTTATAAACTTAAATAACCTAATATCATTCAACAATTTTTACCCACAAAATTCTTCATAGAACAAATTTTGTCTCTCTTTATAATTATACATCATATTTTTATAAAATAAAAACAGCACAAAAAGTAACTAAAAAGTAAATTTTTTAAACACCTTAACATAAATATTAAAAATATATGATATAATAGCAAATAACCTGTACTTTATTTAAGGAGGGGATCTTATGAAAAGTCTTAAAAGTAAAGTAATACTTCTTATTATTGTTGTATCTGTTATTCCTTTAATTTCTTTAACAAGCTATAATTTGTTAACGTATTACAAAGCGCAAGAAAGTAGCGCACAAAATTTAATGGAAAGGACAACTGATAATTTAACAACTTTTTATCAAAATTATTTTTCAAACCTTCATGATATTGCGGTATTTCTTTCAAATGATGATAATGTTAGAGGATCTCTAGAAAATGTTCATGATGAAAGAACTTGGATGATGAAAGTTTTTGCGAATGTTTTGAACAATTTTGAAAATCTTCAGTTAGTTTATATAGGGCTTGAAGATAAAAGTTTTTTTTCATATCCAGCAATAAGTCTTCCCGATGATTATGATCCTAAAACAAGACCATGGTATAAAGATGCTTTTAACAATCCTCAAAGAATACTATTTTCAGATCCTTATATTGATTTTGCTACTAATGAAATGGTTATATCTGTTTCAAAAGCTTTTAGAAACAGTCGAAACGAAGTCGTTGGTGTTGTAGGTCTTGATATTGATATGACTAACTTGTTGAATCTTTTAGATTCTATAGATGATTATGAAACAATGTCTACTTTTTTTGTTAATTCTTCAGGAGTAATTATAATGCATCCTGATGTAGATTTAATTGGTTCAGATGTTTCGAAAGAAGAATATTTCAAAAAGGCTACTTCTAAAACAGGCAACATTAATTACAGTCAAGATGGTGTAAAAAAATTAACCTATTATCAAAGAATGAATAACCCTGATTGGATAATTTTCACAACTGCTGATTATAATGATGTTTTGAGTGAGGCTAGGAGTGCCACTTTAATAATATTCATTATTTCTGTAGTAGTCATAATTTTAGCTTTTGTTATTGCGTTAATTTTTGTTTCAAAAGTTATAACAAAGCCAATATTTTTGCTGAAAGAAAAAATTCTTCTTTTTGGAAAAGGAGATTTGAAAGTAGTTTTTGATAGTGTTTCAAAAGATGAAATAGGACAGATGTCAAATGCTTTAAATGAAATGGCTAAGAATTTAAAAGAAACTATTTATATAATAAGTGAATCGGCAGATAATATAGGAATGTCATCAAAAGATATGGCAAGTGTTTCTGAAGAAACGAGCGCTGTATCTGAAGAAATGACAGCACAAATAGAATCATTAGGAAGAAATTCTGATGAAAGTGCTTCGGCAATTGAAGAAGTTAACTCGGGCATTTCTGAAATATCTTCAGCGGCTCAAAATGTTTCAAAATCCGCTCAGGATTTAACAGATTATTCTAATCAGGCTTTGGATTCTTCGCAAAAGGGACAACAGAGCATTAAAGAAATTGTTAAATCTATAAAAGAAGCAGGTTCTCAATCAAAAGAAACTTCAAGTATAGTTAGAGTAGTTGAAGAAAAATCTCAAAATATAGGTCAAATTGTTGAAAAAATTAATACTATCGCTGAACAAACTAATTTACTTGCATTGAATGCGGCTATAGAGGCGGCAAGAGCTGGAGAAGCAGGAAAAGGATTTGCAGTAGTTGCTGATGAAATTAGAAAGCTTGCAGAAGATAGTAAAAAAACTACTGCGGAAATAGATAATATACTTAAAGAAATTAAAACAGGTGTTGAACAAGCAGATAAAGCTACTGATAAAACTGTTAAAATTGTAGAAGATATTTCTAAAAAAGCCGATACAGTAGAAGAAGAATTTGAAGGAATAATTGAAAAAATTAATTTCATGAATTCAATGATTGAAAATTTAACTGCAACGAGTGAAGAACAAAGTGCTTCTACTCAGGAAATAAGTGCAGCAATGGATAGAACTTCTAAAATTATTGTTGATATGACAAAAGAACTTAAAGAGGCTACAAATGCTATAAGTAACTTATCTCAGGGATCCGAACAAGTTAGTGCAAGTTCTGAAGAATTATCGGCATTGTCTGAACAACTTATTGAAAAAATAAAAGTATTTAAATTTTAAAAAATAAATTTTATTAAAAGCCGACAGAATTTTTCTGTCGGTTTTTTTCATTCATATTTTTGTTACTGTAAAGATTTTTAAGGTTTACTTCAATGATGATATAATAATAAGGGAAACAAACTATTTTATTTGCAGGAGATGATCTGTTTTGGCTGTTATATCTATTTTAAGCGGTTTTGCAGCTATGGTTGTAGCTATAAAAATTTTAAAAAAGGTTCAATGGGCATTACTTGTTGCTATTTTTTTCACCGCTTTAATGGCGTTTAGACTTGATTATATTTTTAGCTCATTTGTTTTAACTGTTAAGCAACCAAATTTTTATGAAGTGTTGGGAGTTATTTATGGAATTTATTTAATTGCAGATACTATGAAAAAATCAGGAAACTCAAAAAAATTTGCAGATAGTATTAAAGAAATTTTTAATAGTAAACAATCTATGGCTTTAATGCCTATGATGTTGGGGCTTCTTCCTATGCCTGGTGGTGCAATGTTTACAGCGCCTATGGTTAGAGATATTGGAGATGAAAATAAAATAGATAGATTAACTTCTGCAACAGTTAATTATTGGTTTAGACATTCGATGGAGTTTTTTTGGATATTGTACCCAGCAATGGTTATTTATAGCGCTCTTTCGGGAATTACTTTAACAAGATTATTGCTTCTTCATTTGCCTATAGGTATTGTGGGAATAGTTTCTGGGTGGTTTTATTATAAAATAGGTAAATTTGAAATAAATCATAATCTAACAAATTGGAAAAATTTAGTTATATCTCTTATACCTATTTTCACTATAATGATAGGAGTAGTCGCAGGAATTCCTGGTTGGTTAGTAGTTATAACAGTTTCTTTGATTTATTCTTTTTATTATAAAAATTTAAAGGGAATTATTAATATAAAATGGGAAGTTTTTTTATTACTTCTTTTTGTTTTTTGGTATAAAAATTTTATAGAATCTTCAAATTTATCTGTAGATTTTGTAAGACAACTTCAAGATATTAATTTGAATCCTTGGTGGATTATAATAATTTCTCCACTTATTATAGGTTTAATTACAGGGATAACGCAAGCGGCATTTTCTATAACGATGCCTATAGCAATAACTTTAGCATCTGCAGAATTGGTATCTCTTGTTCCAGCGGCTATTTCGACTTATTATTTTTCTGTTATTGGAGTTTTGTTTTCACCCGTTCATTTATGTTTATTATTAAGCGGAGAATTTTTTGAAGTTAAGATGGGTAAGATTGCGAAAAAAATGATAGTACCATTAATTTTTTGTACAATTATGTATGGAATAATATTTTATATAACTCTATAAAAAAAGGACGGAATAATCCGTCCTTTTAATTTTCTTCTTCATAAATTACTGCTTTGTTTTTTCCGGTGTTTTTCCCCTTGTATAAAGCTTTATCAGCATTATTTATACTTGCGTCAAGTCCTATTGTGCTTGAATATTCGGAAATTCCAAAAGTCAAAGTGACTTTTACTTTCTTATCGTTATAAATAAAATCTTTTTCTGCTATTTCTTTACATATATGATTTGCAAACATAAACGCATGTTCTTTGTCTGTTAATGGAAGAAGGAATAAAAATTCTTCGCCTCCCCATCTTGAAAATATGTCGTGTTTTCGTTTTTTTTCGTTTATCAATTTTGATAATTCTTTTAAGATGAAATCGCCACATTCATGACCATAAACATCATTTATATTTTTAAAATCATCAATATCACATATTACAATAGAAAAGATACTTTTTTCTCTGTTGTATCTTGATTCTTCTGATTTTAAAAGTTCGTACATAAACCTTCTATTTGGAATACCTGTAAGAAAGTCATTTTTTGCCATATATTCCATTTCTTTATTTTTTTTATATAATTCTAAATTTAATTTTTCTAATTTCTCAGTTTGTTTCTGAAGGTTTTCTTTTGCTTCTTTATAAGCAAGATGATTATTAATTCTTGCTATCAACTCTTTATACCTAAATGGTTTTGTTATGTAATCACTTCCACCTATTTCAAACCCTTTTACAATACTATCTGTATTGTTATCCGCAGTTATAAAAATTATAGGGATTTCTGAGGTTTTAGGATTTTCTTTTAATTTTTCACAAACAGTAAAACCATCCATTTCTGGCATCATAACGTCTAAAAGAATTAAATCAGGAATGTGATCTTCTCCAATCATTTTTAAAGCATCTATGCCACTTGAAATTGGTATTACTTCATAAAAATCCTTCAAAAGGTTATAAATTATTTTTAAGTTTGTAGAAAGGTCGTCAATAACAAATATTTTTTTCATTATAGGGCCTCCATAGAGATTTATTAACTATATTATAACTTTTATTTAAGTTTAAAAAGTTAATGTTTCAATACTTTTAGGTTAAGTATAAAAATGATTAAAAGTTGGAAAGTGTAAAGTTGGTAAGTAGAAAGTTGGAAAGGAAAAGCATTTTAATATTAGCCATTTTTTTGCTTTTAATGTAGTGTAACAGCCACGCAGAACTTTGCACGGCGTTACAGCACTTATGACAGCGTAGGGATTTTATAGATTGTTTTAGGAAATTCATTAAAGCTAAATGCTTATAATAATGAAGTGGTAAACATTGGATAAAATAAACGCGAACAAGATCAAATTTTCTAAAAAACAAATTTCGCTCGGTCAAAAACTTGCTAAAAATAGCAAACTCGCTACGCTCAGACATGCTATTTTCTTACGCATTTTTTGATTCGCTCAATTGTTTTTTATACGAAAATTCTCAATTGCTCGCTACTTTATTTCATCCATATTTACCGTCAAACCATTATAATAAAAAAAAATTTGTGTCACTTTTAACTATTTAACCCCTTAAACATTATTTGTTTTTCCTAACCAACCGACCAACTGTCTACTGACCAACTTTAAAATCCATTTTTACCATCAAAGCATTATAATAAAAAGCCGAAAAGTATCAATTCTCTTTTCAATATTTTGGATCTATGTAAAAAAGTGTGGGTAAAAATTATTGATTGATAGATGGTTTTTGAAAAAGTTATTGAAGTTTATACATAAACTAAAAACTTTTTAACACGCTTCGCTCTGTCATCTCGAACGACGTTTTTTGGAGGAGAGATCTGCGCATTTTGGTTTTTTATTAAATTATTCCAAAACATAAAAGTAGAAATCGCAGATTTCTCCTCAAAAGAAGAACTTTTTTTCGTTCGAAATGACAAATCACATAATTTTCTTTTAATATTTATAAGTTTCAACTTTTTATAATTGCGCACAAAAATTTGCAGAGAACCAATATTTTAAACGCTTTTCTATTTAACCCCTTATCCATTTAACCAATTAAACATTATTTGTTTTTCCTGACCAACTTTTTTCTTAATGGCTAAATTGTGTTATAATATGCTTTAAAGGGGATGATTTGAATAAAAAAAATTATTTCTGAAATATTAGAAACGAGATGTTTTCTTTGTGAAAATGATATTTTATTTGATGAAATTATATGTGAAAATTGTATAAAAAAATTTTATAATCCTTCATTTACAAAAGGAAATTTTACGATATACCATTATGGAAAATATGAACCACCTTTATCAGAAGCTATTATTAGTTATAAATATAATCATAGGAAAAGTCTTTATAAAGTTTTTGGTAAAATGATTTGTAAATATATTTCAGACTTGAATTTACCTGATAATAATTATTATGTTGCTTTTTCTCCTTCGATAAAAAAGAGTGTAAAAGAAAAGGGTTTTATTCCCGCAAAAATGATTGCATATTATGTTTCAAAGTATTATGGTTTTAAACTAGTTGATTTATTTGAAAATTCTAATAGATTACGACAAGCTCAACTTGATCATAAGCAAAGAAAAGAAAATTTAAAAAATAAAATTTCATTAAAAGCCTCTCCACCAGAAAATTTAATTATAATAGATGATGTTTTTACAACAGGGTCAACTTTTTTAGAAATAGCCAGACTTATTGAAAATAAATCAAAAAATGTTTTTGGTTTTACTATTGCAAAGGCAGATTATAAAGATAAATGATAGGGGATGATTGATATAAAATCTTATGATTATTATAATAAAATTGCTTTTGAATATGATTCTCAATACAAAGAGCCTTATTGGGATTTATATCATGAAATTACAAAAAGACTTATAAAAGATGTTGTTAATAATGAAAAAAACAATGTGTTGGATTTGGGTTCTGGGACAGGTTTTTGGGCAGAATTTTTTTTGCTTTTGGAGCATAATGTGACAATAGCAGAACCTTCAAAAAATATGATTGAAATTTGTAAAAACAAATTAAAAAGTTTTTCTAATGTTAATTATTTTAATTGTTTTGCTGAAAATTTACCTTTTGAAAATGATTCTTTTGATATTATAAATGCTCAAGGAGATGTTCTCAGTTATGTAGAATCTTTTGATAAATCAATGAAAGAAATCAAAAGAGTTTTAAAAAATAATGGTATTTTAATAGCGTCTGTTGATAGTTTTTATTCATTTGCGGCAGATTTTATTTCTAATGGAGAGTTTTTAGATTTTGAAGAAATGAAAAAAAAAGGTTTTTTGCCTATAGGGTCTGAGTCTGGAGTTTTTAATTCTCATCCTTTTTCTGTTGATGAAATATATGGTGTTGCAGAAAAATATAATTTTAAATTAATAGATATTGCTGGAAAAGTTGTTTTTGGACCATACGCAAATTCAATAATAAAAAGAAATTTTGAAAAAATTTGCGAGTATGAATACTCTTATTGTAGAAATGAGGGGTTTATAGGCAGGTCAGAACATATTCATTTTGTTTTAAAAAAAATTAGCTAATATCTTTCGTGTGATTTTGTAACTGCTTTTTAATAATAAAGGTCTATAATTATTATATTAAGAAATTTCAAAATTAGTTATTACTTAAAAGGAAGTGAAGGTTATGAAAATACATAATCAGGATTTTGAACCTAAGAAAATAGAGAATGAAATTTCTAAAGATTATATTCAAAAAACAAAGCAGGAAAAAACAGAGACAATTCAAAATCATGAAAATTTAGAGAATTTGAGTCTAAAAAGAGAAATGAATTATAATTTATTAAAGTCAAGAGTTGAAAATGCTCAAGGAATTTTTAATTCCGAGGAATCTCTTAGATCAAGAGGAAAAGAAATGAATTTTGAAGAAGCTAAAGATTTGGAAGAATTAACTGTTTTGAGAATGCAGTTAGAACCTTCTGTTACTATTAGAGCACAATCAAATATTTCATCTGAATCAGCAAGTCATTTGTTGGAAGGTTAAATAAAAAAATCCCTGCCTTTTTTAGGCAGGGTAAAAAATTTTAGGGATTTTGTAAGGGGTCTATGATATCGATTCAATTAATTATTTTTCATATTGACAATATTATTTTATATTCATTTGCTTAATGATAACTTAAAAACTCTCTTTCGCCTTTTTCATACATTTTTTTGAATAAATCTTCAGGAATTAACCTTCCTCCTGTTAGCCAACATATGTGAATTCCATTTTTATCTAAATTTTTAATATAACCGTCTATTGAAGAAGCCGCAGAAGGTTCGACTTTTATATTTTCGTATTTTTTTAAAACATATAGATTCTTAAACATATCAACATCCTCAACGGTATAAATGCCTTTTATTAAATGTTCGGACATCTTACAAGTTAGTTTTGATGGAGCAGCTACAGCAAGACCATCTGCTTGAGTAAAATTATCTAAATTATAGTCAAAGATATTAGCTTTTTCATATTTTTTTGTTGAAATTCCTAAAAGCATGCAAGGAGAGTGTGTAGGTTCTATATAATAGCAGTTTACATTATTTCCGTATATAGTCTTAAATCCAAAAGCTATTCCAGCGGGAGCTCCTCCAACGCCGCATGGAATATATATTTGAAGAGGATTTTCTTTGTTTATATTTATTTCTAAATTTTCAAGTTGTTTTTTGGTTCTCAAGGCGGCAACTGCATATCCTAAAAATAATTCTTTAGAATTTTCATCATCTATAAAGAAAGAGTAAGGTTTTTTTTGTGATTTTTCTCTTGCTTTTTTTACAGCAAAGACATAATCAGAAGAGTGTTCTATGACTTTGACATTATTTTTACGTAATAAGTCTTTTTTCCATTCTTTAGCTTCTGAAGACATATGAACTTCTACGTTAAAACCGAGATTTGAAGATATCATACCTATAGATATTCCCAAATTACCTGTAGAACCTACTAAAATTGTATGTTTTGAAAATAACTCTTTAAATTTTTTTTGATTTAATTTAGCATAGTTATCTTCTAAATTAAAATCGCCTGTTTCTAAAGCTAATTTTTCTGCGATTTTTAAAACTTCATATATGCCACCTCTTGCTTTTACTGAACCGGCAATATCTAAATCGTTATCACATTTAAAAAAAACATTTGATATTGATTTATCAAATATTTTTTTTGATTGTATTAACTTAGATTCTATAATACCGTCTTTGACTTCTGGAAAAATAGTTTTTATAAGAGATGAAAATCTCAACAATCTCTTTTCAGCATCTATGATGTCATCATAAGTAAAATTTATTAATTTTTTTGAATAATCCCAATCATTTTTGTTGCGGTTTTTCCAGTAAATAGGGATGTAATTTTTAATTTTTTCAAGATTATCCATTTTAATTATCCTTTCAAATCACTTTTAAAACTCATTGTATTCATTATCATATTTTCATTTTCTCGCCATTTTTTTCTTACTTTTACAAATAAGTCTAAAAATACTTTGCTTTCAAAAACTTCTTCAATATCTCTTCTTGCTAACTGGCCTATTTTTTTAATCATTGTGCCATTTTTTCCTATCATTATAGGTTTTTGAGAGTCTTTTTCAATATATATATCAGCTCTTATATAAAGTATTCCATTTTCTCTTTCTGTAAAGTCTTCTATAACAACACCGGTTGAATGTGGTATTTCTTCTTGTAAAAGGAAAAAGATTTTTTCTCTTATTAATTCGGAAGCAATGAATCTAGATGGTTTATCTGAAACCACGTCTTCTGGATAGTACATAGGCCCATTAGGAAGTGTTTCAATAATTGTATTTTTAAGTTCTTCCAAGCCTTTTCCTGTTATAGCAGAAGTTTCTATCACTTTTATAAAATCGCTTTTAACTTCTTTTATTTTGTTTTCAGCGTCTTTTATTTTATTCATATTTTTAATACTATCAACTTTGTTTATTATCAAAATAACTGGAATATTAGACTTTGAAATAATTTCGGCTACGTGCATATCAGATTTTCTTACACCATCTTCTGGATCTATTACAAAAAGTATTAAGTCCATTCCTCTTAAAGCATTTACAGCAATATTTACCATGTATTCACCAAGTTTATGAAGAGGTTTATGTATCCCGGGAGTATCTACCAAGATCATTTGGTGATTTTCTTCGGTTAGAATACAATTAATTCTATTTCTTGTTGTTTGGGGTTTATCAGAAGTTATAACTATTTTTTGTCTCATTAAGGCGTTTATAAGAGTAGATTTTCCCACATTAGGTTTTCCTGCAACGGTTACAAATCCACTTTTAAAATTATTCAATATTTTTCTCCTCTTTTTCTAAAATATTTTTGCTTATTTCTTCTATTTTTAAAACTAAAGAATTCTCTTTATTTACAAGTCTATCTACGATCATATATTCAATCAAATCCCATATTTTTTTATCATCTTTTGTTAACGGAGAAGGGATTTCTTTTCTTTCATTAAAATATTTTAAATATTTAAAATATTTTTGAAAAATTTCATAAGTGTTTTTTTCCATAGTAAATATATTTTTAAAAAAAATACAAATTAATTTATTGAATTGAGCAAAAGTAACTTTCTCATATTTTAAACCTATAACACTTTTATTTATATGAAAAGGGGCCAATTCGTATAAGTCATTTAGAACGGCTGTTTTAACTATAGAATTTAATATTAACCATAAAAATTTCTTTTCTTTTTCTGTATCAAAATTTTTTATAGAATCAATATATTTATTGGTGTTTAAGGAGACTATTAAAATTTTTTCAGAAAGACAAATACTTATGTTAAAAAAATTAATTTTATCTTCATAACTTGAAAAACACTTTTTAAAAGCATTTATATAATTAATAGATTTAGAAAACCTTTGTAACATTTGCTTATCAAAAGAAGAATCTTCAGCTGTTTTTTTGTATATAAGGCCTGTTTGACCTGTAGCCATAAAAAATTCTAGAAAATCCTGTAATTCTTTAAATTCTATGTTATTATATTTTTGACACACGTACTCTAAAGAGTATTTTTTATCAAAATATTCTGTTATTTTTTTAGTATTTTCATTTATATATGGGATTTTTTCATATGTTTCTAGTATTCTATCGAAATATGCAAATATATAAATTTGAAAATTTCCATCAAAATCTTTTCCTTTATAAAAAAGTAAGGAAGGGTATGAATAAGCTTTTTGATTTTGTAGAGAAGTAAAATCTAATATTACATTTTCTTCTTGAAAATTTTCAAATAAATTTATCATATATTTTTTCTCGCAAGTTATCTAAAATTATTTTTGTTGCTTTGCAATCATCTTCATTATAAATTAAAATTTTTTCTAAAGGTTTTTTTTCGCCTTTTAAATATCTTTGGTATTCTATTAATATAGCGTATCCGTTCAAATCTGTTCGCCATTCAAAATTAAACGTTTTGCTTATATCTTTTAAAGAGTAAGAAGTTACTGGAAAAGCATAATTTTTATTTATTATTTCATATATATCAATAGAATTTTTAATAAGTTTATCTATTTTTGGAGATAATTCTCTATATTTATTAGATATATTTTGAAGCGATTTTATGTCGTTTAGATCATAATGTACAAGCGTTTTATTTTTTTCGTAAAGCCAATTAATCATTTCATGAATTTTTGAGTCATTATTCTTTTCAATTAGAAAAGGCGTGTAAACATCATTTTCTAAAAAACCAAATAAAAAATCAAAACTTGAATATGTTTCAACATCAAAAACAATATAATCTTTAGGAAGTTTTTGAGGTGAAAGAGGTATAATTCTTTTTTCTTTGTAAGCTTTCAAGTTATAAAGGGCTTTTTTTGTTCTTCTATCAAATTTATCCATTTGATCAGTTTCAATTATACTAAAAAAATCTATATTCATCTCATCAAATCTTTTTAAAAAAAGTTCGTCAATAGCGGGTATTACGGTTATATCTCCTTCATCAAAAAGTTGTTGATGACATTCAGATTTTATTTTGCAGAATCTGCAGTGAGAGCCTGTTTGTTTAATTTTTCTTTTTAATTTTGATAAATCTTTTAAAATCCAACTTTCTTTATTCAATAATTCAATTTTTCTAATTCTATATCTTTTATTTCCCGAATCAATTATTATTTCTTTTATAGAATCATTTTCAAAATATTTGTTAACAACATAAGCATGAACCCAATGAGATATAGTAAGTTTTTTTGAAGCTCTTAATAAATATACTGAATCATTTTCTTTTTTTTCATAATTTGCTTCAAATTCTATTCCATCAATAATGGTCTTAAAGTAAATCCCCGGTCTTTTATAAATGGGTTCAAAATAATTGCAATTTTTAAGATTTTCAAAATATATAATATCCATTAAAACACCCTTTGCTTTAGTTTTGTTTTATCTTAATGAATTTCCTATTTCATACAAACTTTTTATTAAAGAATTTTCTTCATTTAATATGTGATCAACCAAAAGATTTTCTATAATTTCAATTACTGTAGAAAGTTTTTCATTGCTGAGACTTTGATTAATTTTATATATGTTTTCAAGATTTTTAACATATTTACTGTATTTTTGATATAGTTCAAAGACTTGTTCGTTTGTTATAAAAAGTTTTTCATTGATTATTTCAAGAGATTTTTCAAGCTCTACTGGATCAACCTTTTCAATAAATATTCCAATCATACCTCTATTAATAGGAGAAGGGTTCAAATTTTTTCCGTACATCATTATAGACCTTTTTAATAAAACATTTATTATTAACCATAACAACTTTTTTTCCATTTCAGTTTCAAGTTTATTGGCTAGTTTAACATATTCTTGTGTATCAATATTAAAAATGAGCATTTTCCCTGAGCTTATTATATCAAGTTTTAGAATACTTTTGCTTGGCGAAATTAAGTTAATTGCTTTTTGACTGATTAAAGATAAATTACTAATAGATTTTTCAAAAAGATTTAAATAATCCTCATTAATGAATTTCTTTTTTTCGAAATTCATAGCTACTATGTCAACTTCACCACTTTCAATAAAAAAGGTCGCGTATTCGTTAAAATCTTCCCAACAAGTAGAAATTTCCAATTTTTCTACTATATAATTTAACCCAGTTTCTTTATATAATTCATTCTTTAAATTAAAAAATTCGCCGCTTTGTAATTCTTCATTTGACCAAATTTCAAGAACTCGATCAAAATCAAATAATATTACAGTTCCTTCTCCGTATTCTTTAGAATGCCCGTTAAAATAAATTATTGAAGGATAAGAAATGTTTTTACTCTTATCATAAAAAGAATAATCTACAATAATATTTTTTTGTTTTACAGTGTCAAAAATTTTTAATATATTCATTAAATCCCCTCCCTTTTGGATGAAATTAATTTTTTCCAGTACACTTCTGGATGTTTTAAAACAAAATCAAAATTTAAGTGTATAAATTTGTTATATCGCCAATTTCTAAAAACATATTAGATAAAACTTTTAAAAAATTCAGTCTATTTAGTCTGATGCTTTCGTCTTTATCCATAACAAATATGTTATCAAAAAAATTATCAATCTCTGGTTTCATCTGAATTAAAACATTTATTGCAGAAGAATAATCTATTCTTGACAAGAATTTTTCATATTCAGCCTTTGTTTCCAAATATTTTTCAAATAATATTTTTTCTTCTGTTTTTTTGAATAATCTACCATTATATTCATTTCCATTATGGTTTTTAGTAATGTTATAAACTCTTTGAAAGGCGGTAACAAATTGTTTGAATTCATCTTTGTTGAGATGATCGCTTAACGCTTTTGCTGATATAAAAGCCCTTAAAGGGTTTTTCCAATTTATAGAAACAGAATTTATAATTTCTGTACTTATTTTTTCTTTTGCCAATAAAGATTCAAATCTATTTTTCATAAATTCATTTAAAGAATCATAATCGAAAGAAATATTGTGATTTTTTTTGAATTTTTCTATTATATCTATTAAATTAATATCCAATTCTTTTTCAATTAATATTCTAAAAATTCCAAAAGCTTTTCTTCGTAAAGCAAAAGGATCTTTTGAGCCGGTAGGGATTTTCCCAATCGAAAAGAAACTGATTATATCATCAATTTTATCTGCAATTGAAATTATGTTAGCTGTCATACATGAAGAAATAGAGTCATTTTCATCTGTAGGTTTATAATGGTCATAAGCAGCCGTATAAATTTCAGAAGGTTCATTTTGACTTTTTAAGTATATTTTTGCCATTTTTCCCTGAATTTCAGGAAATTCAAAAACTATTTTTGATGGAATATCTATTTTTGAAAGAAGTGCCGCTCTTTTTATTATTTCAAAAGAAGTATAACCGAGTTCAACAGATATAATTTCAGAGAATAATTGAATTTTTTCTATTTTTTCCTTATAAGTTCCGAGTTCTTTTTGATAGATTATTTTTTCCAGCTCTTTTAGGCGATTTTCAATAGGAATTATTATATCATCTTTGAAATAAAAATAAGCATCATCAAGTCTAGCGTTTATTACTCTTGAATAACCTTTTTTTACATTTTCTTCTCTACCATAGCCATCTTGAAAAGAAATATATTTATTTGTAATTTTCCCATCTTTTTTTGCTATAAAAGAACGTTGATGATGTTTTACTGTCGTAATTATTAATTCTTCGGGAAGAGAAAGGTATTTTTCTTTAAAATCTCCAACGACAGCAGAAGGGAATTCCGTAAGTTTTGCAATTTCCATAATTAAATTTTCATCAAAATCAATATCAAAATTATTTTCTTTTTTTATATTTTCTAGTTCATTAATAATTTTTTCTTTTCTTTTCTCAATATTACAAACAACAAAATTTTCTTCCATTTTTTTAAAGTAATCATCACAGTTCAAAATAGTTTCTTTCTTACCAAAAGTTCGATGACCATAAGTTATATTAGAAGAAGTTTTTCCAAAAATTTCAAAATTTAAAATTTTATCATTGTAAAGACCCAAAACCCAGTGAATAGGTCTAACAAATTCTTTATTAAATCCCCATTTCATAGGTTTATTAAATTTAATATTTAAAGTGATTTCAGGAATAAGTCTGTTTAAAATGGTTTCAATTTTTTCGCCTTTTTTTTCAATTTTAGCAAAAATATATTCTACATCTTTTATTGATTTGGAGAATAATTTTTCATAATCAATACCATTTTTTTTAATAAATCCTTCTAAAACTTTTGTAGGTTTTTTTTCCGAATCAAAACATAATTTTTTTGGTGGTCCTTTAATTTCTTCAATTGTATCAGGAGAAGAATCGGAAATCCCTTCAAAAAAAATTCCGAAACGTCTCGGAGCAATAAAAATGTTCATATTTGAATATTTTATTTGCATTTTTTTAAAAATTTCTTCAAAAGAAGTGAGTAAATGTAAATAAATTTTTTCATATTCACTTGACGGAATCTCTTCTAGGCCTATTTCAAATAAAGCTTTATTCATTGTTATCACCACCATTTAACTCTTGAGTGTATACTTGGGCACATTTTTTAGACATGTTGCGGATTTCCAAAATATATTTTTGTCTTTCATTAACACTTATCGCGTTTCTTGCATCAAGCATATTGAAACTATGAGCTGTTTTTATTAAAAAATCAAAAGCGGGTCTGTATAATTTTTCTTCTATCAAATTTTCAAATTCTTTTTTAAACATATTATATAATGAAAAATACATTTGAATATCAGCTTTTTCAAAATTATATTTTGAAAATTGAATTTCATTCTTTTTATAAAAATAATTATATGTTTTTTCTTCACTCCATTTCGTATCATAAACATTTTCAATATCTTGTAAATACATAGCTATTCTTTCAATTCCATAAGTCAATTCAACAGAAATTTCTTTAAGAGGAATGCCTCCCATTTGTTGAAAGTATGTAAATTGTGTAATTTCCATTCCATCTAGCCAAACTTCCCAACCCACACCCCATGCTCCAAGAGTTGGAGACTCCCAATTATCTTCAACAAATCTTATGTCGTGTTCGAGAGGATTTATTCCTATATTTTTAAGAGATTCTAAATATAATTCTTGAATATTTTCAGGAGAGGGTTTTATAAGAACTTGATACTGATAAAATCTTTGCATTCTGTTTGGGTTTTCACCATACCTCCCATCAGTAGGTCTTCTTGATGGTTGTATATAAGCGACTTTTAAATTTTGTTTATCAAGGCTTCCAAAAAAAGTTAAAGGGTGATAAGTACCAGCACCCATTTCAAGATCATATGGTTGCTCAATCATACAACCATTTTCAGCCCAGAATTCATTCAATTTATTGATTAAGGTCTGTATATTCAAAACTATTCCCTCCACTACTCTAAAGAAATTAACATTGGATAATGTTTTTGTCCGCCTTCATGTATTTCTATTTCAACATCAGAATGCTTAGAAACAATTCTATTTACCATTTTTTCTATATCTTTAAGATTAGCACCTTCTCCATGGAAAATAGTGACAATTTCAAAACCTTCATCAAGAAATTGATTTAATACCATTTCGGTTTTTTTATAAAGGTTTTTTCCGTGTTCTTTTAAGTCTTTTCCGGCAAAAATAAGATATTCACCTTTTTTGATTTTTTCCTCACCAATTTCGGAATCTCTTACAGCATAAGTAGCCTGAATAGGTACTATAGATTTTATTATATCATTCATAGCTGTTTCAACAGTTTCATAATCCAGATTATCATCGTAAGCTAATAACGCAGATATACCTTCCTGTACATATTTTGTGGGTATTACGAGTATATTTTTATCTGTCATTTCTTTTGATTTTTCTGCAGTCATTATTATATTTGGGTTATTAGGGAGTATTATAATATTTTTATAAGGCATTTTATCAATCGCCGCACTAAAATCTCTAACGCTTGGATTCATAGTTTGACCGCCAGAAATTACTTCATTAACTCCGAGGCTTTTAAAAATTTCTGTTAAACCTTTTCCGGGTGATACAGTAATTATTCCCCAATTTCTTTCTGGGTATGAATCACTCTGAATTTGTGGTTTTGAAACACCACTTTCTACAACGTGTTCATGTTGCATTTTCATATTATCGACTTTAATTTTCATTAAATCGCCGTATTCAAGGAATTTTTCAAAAACGTGTCCAGGATGATTAGTATGCACATGGCATTTTAAAAATTCGTTCTGATGAACAAGAACTATAGAATCTCCCATTTCATCTAAAAAAGCACGTAACGAATCTAGTTCGGGTTTGCTTATGTCATTAGCACTAAGTTTTAATACGCATTCAGTACAATATTGAAAAGTTAAATCTTCAAAAGCAATAGTTGCAATTTCTTTTGTAGAAGCACTTTTTATTTTTTCAAGATCAACTTCGGTATCTCCGTGAATAGCGTCTCTTATTCCTTTAAAAATATAGGCTACACCTAAAGCACCAGCATCAACAACATTAGCTTCTCTCAATTTTTTTAAGTATTTTGGAGTTTCATCAACCAACTCAAACGATATTTTAATAAGTTTATCTGTAAAGTCAAGAAAATCTTTTTCTTCTCTTAATTCAACGTCAGCTCTTTCATATAACCTTCTCATAAGGGTTAACATAGTGCCTTCAACAGGCTTCATAACTGCATTATAAGAAACATCTTTTGCTGTTTTAATTGCATTTATAAAATCTGAAGTTTGAATTTTTTTAATGTTTTCTAAGTGTTCAGTAAAACCTCTAAATATTTGAGATAAAATTACTCCCGAATTTCCTCTTGCTCCCATTAATAAACCGTCTCTAAGAGCTTTTAATACTTCTTTAGTGTTATCAGTATCTTTAACTTTGTTGAGCCACTCACAAGCTTCTAACATAGCTGAACTCATATTAGAACCTGTATCTCCATCAGGTACAGGAAATACATTTAATGCGTTTATTTCATCTTTGTTTTTAATCAATTCTTCGGCTGCCTTTTTAATTCCTAAATAAATATCTTGTCCCTCTAAATATAATTTCATAAAAATTTTATCTCCTTTTTATATCTTTAATCCAGAAATGTGGACGTTTACACAAACATTATCATAGTTCAACATAGAGTTTATTCTATGATAAACATTCTCTTGAGTATTTTCTGCTACTTTTTTTACAGGCAGGCCATATTCCACTACTAAAAACAAATCAACTAAAATTTTTCCGCCTTCTTCTACAACATTAATTCCTTTTGACTCTTCTTTAGAAAGCCAATTAGCTATTTTATCAAAAAAACCTTGTCTTCCCATTTGTACTGCACCATAAGATTCTATAACCGCTTTATATACGACTTCTCTAACTACTTCGTTTTTCACAATAACTTTCCCGAATTCGGTTTCAACAACCATAATTTAACACCTCCATACGTTTTTAATATAAAAGAGCTGATAAGTAACCTACTACACTATCATATTCCATAATCATCTCGCCGCTTGTTATATGTTCAATAATTTCTATATTTTTAAATCCTAAATTAAGAAGTACAGAAACAGGTCCATAACCACACATAGTAATGTTATATTCTTTTATTGTATCATACATTTTTTTTGCTTCAAAAGTCTTAAGAGTTTCTATCAATTTTTCATCTTTTTTTACGGTTGTTTCATGATCTTCATAATGATTCAAATCAGTTGAAGCTATTATTAAATCCCCTTCATTCAAAATACCTCTTAAGAATTCAGCAATTTTATAAGAAGTAGAAAATCTTTGATCTTTTAAAGTAATAGGAATTATAGAAACTTCATTTCCAAAACAATATTGAATAAATGGAATCTGTACTTCTATAGAATGTTCTCTTAAATGAGCTTTGAAATCATCTTTAAAAATTTCAGATTTTATTAATTCATTTGCAGTTTCTTCATCAACTTTGATTTTTCCAAGAGGAGTACTCCAATAGCCTTTGCTGAAAACAGAAACTTTTTCTCCCAAACCTGTATGATTTGGACTAAGAATAAAAACTCTTTTTACTTGCCCTTTCTCTAAAATTCTTCTATAACCTTTTGCAGCAGTCCTTCCTGAAAAAACATATCCTGCGTGAGGTACAATTAATCCAGAAGGAACTATCAATTTTTCTTTCAATGCTTGTTTTTTTTCAAAATAATGATCAAATAATATGTTTATTTCTTCAGCTGTTTCTGGATAAAATTTTCCTGCAAAAAAACTTTTTCTGATCAAAAAAATCACCTCTAATATTCATTTTCTGGACTGTTGAGAACAGTTGTTTTAAGTAATATAACCATTTCATAAATAGAGTAATTATATTCTTTTTTTTGAAATATTTTACCTATTAAAGGAATAGATTTCAATATAGGAACGCCTGATAATATTTCGGTAGTATTTTCAAATGTCATAGAGCTGACTTTTATAAAATCATTGTTGTTTGTGTAAAAATTAGTTTTAACTGTGCGTTCATCAACACTTTTGCTACCATAATCTTTTATTTCGCTTATTTTTAAATTAATATTTGTATGAACTGTTTCTGTAATTCTATCATAAAAACCGGTTACTTCAAGACTAAAACCAGACTCTATTTTTGAAATCAATTCATCGTCTTTAAAAATAGGTATTGATAGTAAAGAACTTAAGTTTGCTGTTTCATTTTCTTTTGCGTGTATAATAGGATTTGAAATTAAATATGCTGTGCTAGTTTCATTTTTATAACTTGAAAATTCAACAATTTTTTCTGACAAATATAAGCTTATTAAATTCATAAAATCTACATTAAAATTATCGACTTTTTTTAAAGCGAAGACATAAAATTCAAACTTCAAAAGCTTTTCTGATTCGTATAAATAAATAGTTTTTTCGTCAAAAAAATGATAATTTATTCCATTAGAAACTAATATATACAATAACATATCAAGATCGAATTTATTATAATTGATATTAATTTTTTTTGAAGACGTGAAATTATAAACTATATTTTTATCGTAAAGTTCTGAAATAATTTTTATACATTCTTCTAAAGAAAGTTGCAGATTAGAAATGTTTTCAGAATATTCTAAAAAAGAATTTACAAGTCTCTTTTGATTTTCATTGTAATTAAGCATATAAAAATAGTAATCTTCGTTTTTTAAAATAATTTTAAAATCAATATTTTCTTGGGTTAAAAGAGTAGTAAAAATATTTTCTTGTTTGGAACTTATGATTATATAATCTTGTATAAAACTAATTTTTTCTTCAACAAGATCAACATCTTTTTGAATTTTCTTTTCTACAAGAGGTAAAAGTGTAATAATTTTTTCAAAAGTATCTTCATCTGTTTTTAAAATATAATAATCTTCATAAATATGATTAATCTTAACCTCATAAATATTTTCAAGAAATTTTAAATCAAAAAATGATTTCAATATTTTTTCGCTATGATGAATATTTTCGTCTAAAACCTCATCTACAAGATCTGTTTTTTTATCTATAGAGGATTCGATATCTTTATCAATTAAATTTAATAGTTCAATCAATAAATTTAATTCAGATTCAAAACCTTTAAATATATAGTAATTATCAATTTTTGTTATAGCCAAATCAAAAATATTTTTCAAATCATATAAATTTCTATCAGAATTATATACAAAAAATTGTTCTTCCTCTACAATTATACCATTAAATTCTTCAACATTTTCATTTTTTTTATTAATTAAATTACTTATATTTAAAATATCTTGCTTTTCTTTTTCGGTAGAGTAAAAAAGAAATTTATTATCATTTAACTCAAAAAATATATAATTAAAATAATTTTTTAAAAAATTTAAATCTTCTTCAGATTCTAAAATAAAAAAAATTTTTTCTTCAATAAGTTCTTCTTCATGAAATTCTTGCATTATAGAATTTTCAGAAATGCTTTCTAAAAAGTGTGTATCTAAAATTTTTAAAATTTGCTGAAGTTTTAAAAATTCTTCTTCAAATAATTTTGAAACATAAATTTTATCAGAAATTTCTATAAAACTACATTCGAATAAATTTTCAAGCTTACTTAAATCAAAAAAACTTGGTATAACATAAAACTCTTTTTCTTTTAAAATATTATCAGCAGTATCCGCTTTATCCTCAAAATCAATTTTTATAGGCGTTGAATAGTGGTTTTCTGAATTAGAATTCCCAATAAAGATGGTTTTTTCATCATAAAAATGAGCTTGAATTTTATAAAATTCTTCTAAAATCCTCAATATAGTTTCTTTATATAAATCTTTGGAATTTATATTCATAGAAATATCAGGAATTTGATTAAGAAAAAAATATTGCCATCCAATTTCATTAAAAATAATTTTTATTAGATCTTCCAATTTTATGTTATTAAATATCAATTTTTCATTTTGGAATACTATCTCACTTTCAAAAATGATTTTATTTTCATATGTTTTAAAATTTTTTATTGGAAAATAGGAAGTAAAAATTACTTTGTTTTCAATTAAAAAAGCTTTTTTTAAAGGGCCTTTATCAAGAAAGATAGTCTTTTCTTCAATAATGTTTTTATCAAAGAAGAACGTGAAAATAGTGTTGGAAGAGTTCACATAACTTTCTGTAATTTTGATATCTTGAAAACTAAAAATATTTGAGTTTGTTTCTTTATCAAAAGATAATATTATTTTTTCGCTATATAATAAAGAAATTAAAATAACAAAAGACAAAACTAAAAATATTTTTTTCATAATATAACCTCAAAATTGCCATCTTCGGTAAGTAATAAAATTCCATTTTCAAAAATATCTATTACTTTACTATTACCGATATTTTCATTAATTTTTAATTCAATAAGTTCGTCAAAAAAATATGCATAACCAATTTTTTCATTCTGAACATTAATTCTCATACCCGAAAAAATTAAATTTTCAGGAAAAAATTCTTTCAAATTATTTCTGTTTTTCCATAAAATCTCAACATTCATTTTTAAAGAATTAAAAATAGAATAATTGTTCTGAAAATTATTATTTTTTTTGTCAATAACGTATTCGAATTCAGGGATTAAAATCACATAATCAAAATCAAAAAAATCATTCATATAAATCAAGTTAGTGTTATTTCTTGTGATTTTTATTTCTAAAATATTTTCTTGAGAAAGAAAAATTTCATTGATCACAAAAGTAATTTTTTTAATGTCAAGAGAATTCCCTTTTTCTGCATCAGAAAAAAGAATTTCAAATTTATTTTTTTCGGCTTTAATTTCAAAAAAATTAATAATTATAAATATAATAATAAAAAATATTAGAATTAAGATTTTTTTAATCATAATCAGTGCCTCTCATAAAATTTAATTACAACAAATAACAATTCTTGAAAATCATAAGAATTAATAATTTCAAAACTATATTTAGAAGATATTTTGTGATTTTTAGGAAAACTTCCAACTACTAAAGCCTGAGACCCTTTTGAAAAATTATATTCATATTCAAAAATTTTAAAATTATGAGTTTCTAAAAAATTCAAAAAATCAAAAATTTCTTTTCTTTGACTTTCAGAAAAATTAGTATAATTCTCATATAATTCAAGATACTTTTCATTGTAAGAATAAACAGCTTTATATTCTGTGAATTTATTATATAAAGAAAAACATATCAATAAAAAAACAATTAAAATAGCAATATTTAAAAAATATTTAATTATTTTTCTTGAGTTTGAAAAAAATATGAACATGGTTTCCCCCAAATATTTTCTTTTTGTTCAAGTTTTATTAAATTATATCATATAGAAGCCTTTTGCTTCAAGAGGAAGTTGGAATGTCTAAAAATAGAAAGGAAAAGAAGTTTAAATAAAATGAAAAATTATAGCTTAGTCATTAACTTTTGTAAGAGTTTGAAAAATACACAAAATTTTAAAAAAATTAGATATCGCTATATATTTTTAAAGAAAAATTAATAATTCTTATTATTATCTTTCTTATTTGTGATTAAATTCATATAATTATAAATAAACATCTTAAAATGGATTTTTATATTATTAATTAAAAAGTTATAATGTTATAGAAACCGATTTCGATAATATTAAAACCTTAATTAAAAAGATTTTTATATATTTAAAAAAATTGATTTCAAAAAAGATGGAGGATAATATAATGAAAAAAGAAATTAATTATGATGACATAGCTAAAATATCTGGGGTTTCAAAATCAACCGTTTCAAAAGTATTAAATAATTATGCAGGAGTTTCAAAAAAATCTAAAGAATTAGTTCTTAAAGCTTGTGAAAAATTAGATTATACGCCTAATTTTTTAGCAAGAAGCCTTAGGTTAAACAAAACAAATTCTATTGGTTTAATTGTACCAGATTTATCAAATCAGTTTTTTTCAAGATTCTGTAAAGGGGTTCATCATGAAGCTTTAAAAAATAACTATACAGTTTTAATCGGCGACTCTCTAGAATCCTATGAACTTGAAAAAAAGCTCGTAAAAGAATTTTCGGCTAGAAAAGTAGATGGTTTAATAATAATATCAACTAATCATAAAAACAATTATTCTAATTCTCAAATTCCAATAATTTTTTCTGATAGACACGTTGAAGGGGCGAAATATGAAATCACTTCAGATAATTATCTTGGCGGATATAAAGGAATGGAATTTCTTGTAAATAAAAAAAAGAGAAAAAATATTCTTATTTTATCGGGGCCTAAAAGATTTGAAACTAATATTCAGAGATTGAATGGATGTAAAGAATTTATGTTGAATCAAAATTTTAAAATCAACTATGCAATAAAAGAAATTGAGAGTGTAGATGTTGAAAGTGCAGAAAATTTTGCTGTTCAAAATTTAGAATTTATAAAAAAATTTGATGCGATATTTGCATTAAGCGACTTACTTGCTTTAGGTGTTTTAAAAGTAATAAGAAATAAGATGAAAGTTCCAGAAAATATTTCTATTCTTGGGTTTGATGATATTAAAGAATGTGAGTATGTAACACCGGAATTATCTTCTATTCATCAGAAAAAAAGAACTATGGGAGTTGAAGCTTTTAACATGGTTTTGTCCTTGATAAATAATAATCTGCACAAAAACAAAATTATTTTAAATGTAGAAGTGGTTGAAAGATCTTCTACATAAAAAGGGAGGTATAGGTATGAAGAAATTTATGTTATTCGTTTTGGTAGTAGCTTTTACTTTATCAGTATTTGCAGGTGGAGGGATTCTTGGGGTTACAGAAAATCTTGAAGCTGATAAAGAGTACAAAATTGCCGTTATATTGAAAACTCTTGCAAATGACTTTTGGGTTGAAATGAAAAATGGTATCGAAGATGAAGCAGCAAGATTAGGAATTAAAGTAGATATTTATGCCGTTTCAAATGAAGGGGATATTCAAGGGCAACTTTCTTTAATGGAGACTATACTTAACAGAGGTTATGATGGACTCGCAGTTGCACCAATAACTCCAACAAATTTGATTCCTGGAATAGTTAGAGCAACAAAAATGGGAATACCGGTTGTTAATCTCGATGAATCTGTTGATAGAGATTCTCTATATAGAGCAGGCGGAGCTTTAGCAGGGTTTGTAAATACAAATAATTTTAATGTAGGTAAACAAGCAGCAGAATTTGTTGCAGAAAAAATTAACGGAAGAGGGCAAGTGGCTGTTATAGAAGGAATGGCTGGTAACAAATCTGGAGAAGACAGAAAAAATGGATTTATAGAAGGGATCAAACCTTTTAGTAGTATAGAATTAGTCTCAAGTCAGCCGGCTAATTGGGATAGAATGATGGCAGTAAACGTAGCGACAAATATGATACAGAGATATCCTAATTTAAAAGCTATTTATTGTGCAAACGATACTATGGCATTAGGTGCGGTTCAAGCCGTTGCAAATGCAAATAAATTAGGCAAAATTATTGTTGTAGGAACAGATGGGGTTTCTGAAGCTATACAATCGGTTCAAGCTGGAAGATTATCTGCAACGATAGCACAAGATCCTTATAATATAGGTGTTGCAGGATTAAGAATGGTAGTGTTTGCTTTAAACGCATTAGATGGAGAAGTTCCTTCAAAATTAGTTAAATAATTCATCCCCCCTGCACGGGGGATGAACTAAAAAAGGAGTTTAGGTTTGTTATGACAAAATCAGACTACATAATAAAAGCTAAAAATATTAAAAAGCTTTTTTCAGGAGTAGCCGCTTTAGATGATATCACTTTTTCGTTAAAAAAAGGTGACATTCATGCAATTGTTGGTGAAAATGGAGCTGGAAAATCAACTTTAATAAAAATATTAGGTGGTATTTATCAGCCAACAGGTGGAATTCTCGAAATAAAAGGTGAAGAGGTTAAAAATCTCACGCCTCAAAAATCAAAAGAATTAGGGATTTCAATAGTGCATCAAGAATTAAGCGTTATTGATACTCAGACTATAGTTGAATCATTTAATATTTCAAAAATATCTAAAGGTATAGGGTTTTTGAACTGGAAAAAATTGAGAAAAGATACTGAAATTTTTTTAAAATCTTTAGATCTTAATTTTGATCCTTTAGAAAAAGTTAGTTCACTTACTATGGGAGAAAAACAACTTCTCGAAATAGCTAGATGTGTTTATGAAAGTTCTGAAATTATTATTATGGATGAGCCTACTTCTTCTTTGAGTGAAGCGGAAATAGAAATTTTATTTAAGATAATAGATAAATTAAAAGAAAGAAATATTTCAATTATTTATATTTCGCATAAACTAAATGAAATAAAAAAAATATCAGACAATGTCACGGTATTGAGAGATGGGAAAACAACAAGTTTTTTTTCAAAAGAAGAAATTGATATTGATAAAATAGTTGAAAAAATGGTAGGAAAAAAACTGAGCATGAAATATTCTTATGAAAAACAAGTTAAAGATTTTAGTAATTCAGAAACAGTATTTAAAGTAGATAATTTATCTTCAGGGAAAAAAGTTAAAGATGTATCTTTTTATGTGAGGAAAGGCGAAATAATTGGAATGTTTGGAATTGTTGGTTCTGGAAGAACAGAAACAATGAGATCTGTAATAGGTGTAGAAAAAATAAAATCTGGAACAATAAATTACAACAATAAAAATGTGAAGTTTAAATCTCCTTATGATGCTTTAAAAAATGGTGTGGGATATATTTCAGAAGATAGAAGAAGTGAAGGGTTAGTTTTTACTTTTGATGCAAAACAAAATAACTCATTACCTTACTTTATAAAAAACTCAATAAAAGGTTTTTGGGGATGGAATGAATTTAAAAAAGAAAAAGCGATTATGAAATATGCTAAAGATTTATTTAAAATTAAGATCAATTCTATCAATGATGATGTATTAACGTTAAGTGGTGGAAATCAACAAAAAATTGTTATAAGTAAATGGTTTTATACAAATTCTAACGTTCTTATTTTAGATGAACCGACAAGAGGAATTGACGTAGGAGCAAAAGAAGATATTTACAAATTTATTTTTGATCTTGCGGAAAAAGGTCTTTCGATTATTATAATTTCATCTGAATTACCTGAAATAAAAATGGTTTCGGATAGAATATATGTATTTAAAGAAGGAAAAACAATAGCAGAATTTGAAAATAAAAATATAACAGATAATGAAATTTTGAAAGCGGCAACTGCTTAATCAGGAGGTAATAATGTCAAAAGAAAATACCAAATCAAAAATTAATTTCTCAAGGTTTTGGGAAAAATATGGAACTTTAATGATATTTGTAATCTTAATATTTATAATTTCTTTATTAAGTCCATATTTTCTAACAAAAAATAACATAACGCAAGTTCTGGTTCAATCTTCAATTTTTATGATAATAGGTATGGGCCAAATGTTTGCAATTTTAACTTCAGGTATTGACTTGTCTGTAGGTTCGACTATGGCTTTGACGGGAATTGTGACAGCAAAACTGATGGTTGCAGGCTGGGGGATTTTTCCAGCAGTTATAGTGGGAGGGCTTTTATTCGGAGCTTTTTTAGGATTTATAAACGGCACTTTAGTATCTTTTACAAAATTACCCCCATTTATAATAACGCTTGGAACATTAAATATTTATAGAGGAATAAGTCTTGTGTTAAGTGAAGGAAGACCTATATTCAATTATCCTTATGAATTTAATATGAAATTTGCAGGTTATTTAGGAGAAATACCTATACCAATAATTATTGTAATTATTGCAGCGGTTATTATTCATATTTTTGCTAAATACTCAAAAGCAGGAAGAAGTATTTATGCTTTTGGAGGAAACAATAAAGCAGCTTGGATATCTGGAGTAAGAATAAATAAAGCGAATATTCTCGCATTTACAATATCTGGATTGATGGCAGGACTTGCAGGTATTTTGATGACAGCAAGAGTTGGTGCAGCAGAACCTTTAGCGGGAAATGGTTATGAATTGTTTGCGATTGCTTCTACAGCAATAGGAGGAACTAGTTTCTTTGGAGGAGTTGGAAGTATTCCTGGAACTTTAATAGGAGCATTAGTTGTTGGAGTAATAAATAATGCATTAAATATTTTAAATGTTCAAACATATTATCAACAAATCGTTACAGGTGTTGTTATAGTTGGAACTGTTTATGCTAATAAAGTTATTTTAAGTAAAAAGGATTAAATAAGGAAAGGTGATAATTATGGAATATTCAGCATCATTAATGTGTGCCAATTTGCTAAATCTGGCAAATGATTTTGATAGACTTAAAGCCGCAGGAATTAATAGAATACATTACGATATAATGGATGGAAATTTTGTGCCGAATGTGACACTTGGATTAGATATGGCAAAAGATTTTATAGAATATTCAAATATGAAATTTGATGCACATTTAATGGTTAAAGATCCGGCCTCTTTTATAGATAAACTAATAGATTTTAGATTTTACTCTATTTCTTTTCATATAGAAAGTAATCCAAATAATGTTTTTAGGCTTATAGATAAAATAAAAGCAGCTGGAATTAAAGCGGGTATAGTTTTATCTCCTGTAACTTCAGTAGAAAGTATAAAATATTTACTTCCTAGATTGGATTTAATTACAGTTATGACTGTTGATCCAGGTTTTGCAGGACAAAAATTCGTTAAAGAAGCTCTTTTTAAGTTTGACGAGCTTGATGAGTTGAGAAAAAAATTCAATTATAATTTTGATTTGATGATTGATGGTTCTGTTAATGAAAAAACTATAGAAGAAATTACAAGTCACCCTGTAGATATTTTAATTTTAGGAAGCTCGGGATTATTTGGAGATAAAGAAGGATTTGAAAAAGCTTTAGAAAAATTGAATAAACTAAATAAAAGATATTTAACAAAATAATATATTGATTAAAAGAAATTAATCATACAGGAGGTATTTATTTATTTATGACTTCTCAAACTATTTTTGATTTTGATTTAACAGAACTTCAAAACCTCACCGATATTTATATAAAGAAATTATCAGATTTATCAAGTTATTATGAAAATATTACTCCCGAATTGTTGAATGAGAATCCTATTTTGTATTTAGTCGAAAAGTTTGATAAAAATAATTCGAGTGGTCATTTAATTGTTTCAACAACAACAATATATTCTGGGACTGTCAATAATGAATTTTATTTTACAAGCGGACATTATCATGCAAAAAAATTTTCGGAAATATATTTTTGTCTCAATGGCGAAGGACTTGCTTTATTAAAAAAAGAAAATGAAGAAGAAGTGCTTAATTTTTCTAAAGGTACAATTCTTCATATAGATTATGAATGGGCTCACAGAATAATTAATGTAGGTAAAACACCTTTGAAATTTATGTCTGTCTATACTTTTGATGGAGGTTTTAATTATCAAAAAATAATTGATGAAGGTGGTTTCAAAACAAGAGTATTTAAGACAACTGATGGGTTTAATATTGAAAGAAGGTGAAACCTATTTTAGATAAAGTAATGGTATTTGATGTTGGAGGAACTAAAACAACTTACGGAGTTGTTGAAAATGATGTTATATCACATTTTGATAAAATAGATTCTAATGTTATAAATGAAAAAGGAATAGATTTTTTTATAGAAACAATTGATAAAATTTATGATGAAAAAATATCAGGAATAATAATAGGCGTTCCAGCAGTAGTAGATAATAATGGAAATATTTTATCAGCACCAAATTTAAAATCTATTGAAAGTAGTACTTTAAAATTAGATCTTCAAAAAAAATACTCTGTACCGGTGCATATAACTCGTGATGTTAATTTACAATTACTTGGAGAATATGCAACATTTTATAAAGACGATTTTAAAAATGCTTTAGGTATTTTTATTGGTACAGGACTTGGTGCTTCTGTAATTATAGATAAAAAGATTTATACAGGATTTAATGGAGCAGCAGTAGAGATAGGCCATGTTCATTATCCGTTAAATTACAATATTCAATGTAATTGTGGCAAAAAAGATTGTATGGAACTTTTTTCTTCAGGAATGGCTATAGAAAAATATGTAGAAAAATATAATCTCGAATTTGACAAAGAATTATCTAAAAATGATTTTTTTATTTGTCAAGACGAAAAAATAATAAAATATAAAGAGTTGTTTTTCAATTCATTATCATTTGCAATATCTACATTAATAAATCTTTTTGATCCAGGATTAGTAGTTATTGGCGGCGGGGTTATAAACGCAAATGAATTTCCATATGATCATTTAATAGAAAGAATAAAATCTGATTTGAGAGCCCCTTTACCGAAAGGCAACACAATTTTCAAAGTATCAAAGTTAAATTATAAATCTAATATTCTTGGCGGCAGTTATTATTTTAAAGATTTGAAATAAAAAAATAGTTCCTCTAAAGTATTTTAAGAGGAACTATTTTTTTAATCATCTCAAAGTGACAAAAAAATTTTTTGAAACTAAAATATCTTTAAAACCTTTTAAAACATCTTCCTTATAAGGAAACACATTATCAATTTTACGATATTGTTGAATAGAAACATTTTTGATACCACATTCAAACAATAAATCAGATATTTTTTCGAAATCACTTTCTTTAATATATTTTGGATAAACTGTAATTCTAACTTCATGATTTTTAAAATCACTAATCAGCTTTAAACTTTCAATTATTATATCTAAATTAACATTTGAAAAAGCAGAATAATCAAGAGATTTGAAATCAACAGCTATATAGTCAAATACTTTTAAAGCGTCTTTAACAAAAGATAAATTAGAGCCGTTTGTATCAACTTTTATAAACTTATTAGGAAAAGATTCTTTAAATCTTTTTGCGAAATCGATAATTTCTTTAGAATATAAAGAAGGTTCTCCGCCGCTTATTACAAGTGCCTCAACTATTTTATTAGTTTTAAAAAAATTAAAAATATCATTTTCATTTATTTCATGAACTATTTTTTTTATTAATGTAGAATTATGGCAATAACTGCATGAAAAATTACAACCCGAAACAAAAATTATTGAAGAAAGTTTTTTTGGATAATCGTTCATACTAAGTTGATTCCAACCGGCAAAATTCATAAAATCATCTCCTAAAAAATACAATTATTAATAATTTAATTTTATCATAAAAATATATAGATGCATAAAAAAATTAAATATGTTATAATTTTTATGATAAAAATTAAGATTCTCTGAAAATTTTTGTGGGTAATTATAAAAAGTTGAAACTTATAAATATTAAAAGAAAATTATGTGATTTGTCATTTCGAACGAAAAAGTGTTCTTCTTTTGAGGAGAAATCTGCGAATTTGCGATTTTATGTTTTGGAATAATTTAATAAAAAAATAAAGTTCGCAGATCTCTCCTCCAAAAAACGTTGTTCGAGATGACAGTGCGAAGCGTGTTAAAAAGTTTTTAGATTATGTATAAACTTCAATAACTTTTTCAAAAACCAACTATCAATCAATAATTTTTACTCACTATTTTCTACATAGAGCCAAAATTAAAAAATTTAAACAATGAAAACATATATAACTTGGAGGTAAAAAGATGAAAAAACTTTTTTTATTAACCGTATTTTTTCTTTTAACAACGATAGTAATTTTAGGGAATTTATTAACACTTTCAAATGAATTTTTAAAAGTGAAAATAGGAGATGTTGATTCAAAAAATGCGGGTTTTATAAACGAAATTAGTTATAAAGATTATGAATATAGTATGATTTCAGAACATTATTTTTTTATAACAGGAAACGATCTCGAAGTTACAAATGTTGATGTTCATTTTAATGAAATAATCGTATATGCTTCAAGTCCTAATTTTAAAACAGTCACTTTTTATACCCTTGATAATAATAATTTAGTTATAAAAACACATATAACAAATATATCAGATTCCGCCCAATTGATGAGATTTTCTGAAGTGATAGATTATAACGATAGATTTATAGATTTTGTTAGTACAAGGGTAAACAGAGATCTTGCATTTGTTTTGCAAGACCAAACTTTTGCTTTAGGATATTTTGAAGGAGAAAAAAATAATTTTTTCAGACTTATAACAAATGAAAATAGATTATTTGCCGCACCTCCAAATACACGATTAAATGTAGAAGAAACGATGGTTTATTATAGATATATAAGATTAGACAAAAATATAAACGATTTACAAAAATATTATTTTGACAAAAATAATATCGCATATAACGAATATTCTGGAAAAGTCTTATTAAATAATGGAAAAAAAGCATCTGAAATGAAAGTATCTTTATTAGATTATACAGGACAAGTTGAACACTCTTTGAAATATACAGATGAAAACGGTAATTTCACTTTTTATATGCCAGAAGGTGAATATTTTTATAAAGTAAATTTTGGAAATTTGATTTCGGAATCAACTCAAGAAAAAATAATGTATGTAGATGTAGAAGATAATTATTTTTATTATAATCAATTTTTAACAAACAGAACAGAAAATGGGCTCACAATTAATTTTAGAACACAAATACCTGCCTATTCAAAAGTTTACGTTTTTGATTCTAAAACAGGAAAAAAATATGAATATAAATCTTTAAATTCAACTGATTATCATCACATAAAAATAGCGGATTTAATTCCAGGGAGAAATTATAATTATATAATTCATGTTGAAGACACTTATACTAATAATAAACTTATTTCTAACATTCATTCATTTAAAACTAAAGATATGAATGAAAATAATTTTAGTTTTGTAGTATATAACGATTCGCAACTTCACGATATAAGGCATACATACGTCGTTAAAAGAATCAAAGAACAATATAACCCTCATTTTATATTAAGACCTGGAGATTTAGTAGAACACGGCCATAACGAAAGTCAATGGAGAGAACATTTCATTTCAGCATATCCTTTAACTTCAAACATACCTATATATCCTGCATTAGGCAATCATGAATACAATAACGAGCTTTATTATAAAGCTTTTGATTTACCAAGAGGTGGCGGCGATTATTATAAAAGATGGTATTCTTTTGAGTATGGAAATTCATTATTTATTTCATTAGATTCAAATATTGTGGAAGCGAACGCTTTATATAACAGACAACTTACATGGTTAGAAGAAACTTTAAAAAATAATGCAGATAAAGAACATATTTTTGTGTTTTTCCATCACCCATTCTGGACTTCAAGTGCTGAATATGGAAGTATGATTGAAAATAACCCTGAAGGACATGCAAATACTAAAAATTGGTATCCTGTTTTTAAAGAATATGGAGTTAAAGTTGTTTTTAACGGTCACATTCATTTATACGAAAGATACGTCAAAGACGATATTCAATTTATAACATTTGGTGGCGGTGGAGCTAAGTTAAATCAAGTTATAGGAGTTGAACCACTAGAATGGCAAGAAGAATATATATTAGGATATATGGGATATACTCATGTTGAAATATTAGATGGAGAAATATTTATAACAGTACATGGAGTTGCAATGGACACAGACCCGAGATACCCTGAAAGATTTGTAGGAGTAGACGTTATTCTTGATCAATTTGTGATATCGCCAGTTTTAAAATAAAAATAATCCCCCAATTAATGGGGGATTATTTTTATTTGTTGAATATTTTTATAGGTTTTGAATTATCGAACAAAATAAACATTTGAAAAAAATCTGTGGTGGAAAGATCAGTGTTTTTGATATTTAAAAAATATAATTTTTCAGTAAACGGAGAATTATCTTTCTCTAAATCAAAAAAAGTCAAATTTCCTTTAGATATTTTGTCAAGTTTATAATCGCTATGATTATCCATTCTTTTAATTTTTCCATCACGAGGATTTAAGTAATCGCTATTTATATAATAACTGTAAATGGATAAAACTTTATCTTTAAATAATTCGTTGGAATTTATATAATACGCTAAAGTTTCTTCATTAATAATATTTAAAGACGTATGAAAAGCACCCCATTGTCCATAATAATTAGTATCAGGATACATCTGTGAAATAAATAAGAAGTTATCGTATATTCTAACTTCTCTATCAATATCGTCAAAAGTAATTATTTCATCATCTTTATCAAACTCATAATATAACTTTAAAGTAAAAAGAGAATTTTCTACAATGCTTTTCAAATGAATAAAATCATTTCCAAAAATATTTTCATAAAAAGTTTCATTATCAGAATAATCTAAATATAAATTGGAATAAAAATCAATAATATTTCTTGAAGTATCTTCTGCATAGCCAGACCTTTTAAATTCAATTGACCTTAAAAAATTTATAATTATTTCAAAATCTTCAAATATAACAGGAAAATCATTATTTTCAATTTTATCAAGAATAATTTCTATTGCTAAAAGAGCTGTTGCAAATTGATGTTCAACATCAATTCCTGTAAAAATAAAGTCTTTTTCAGTTTCAAGATAATATTCGTGCATATTTTTAAAATATTCATAATTATTCAATGAATAACTAAAAGTATTTTCTAACTGATTCATCAAAAAATCTAAATATTCCTCTTCTCCCGTGCGAATATAATGATTTATGACAAAAGCAGAACCATATCCGGTTTCTGAAATATAAACATTAAAATCATGATTTTCATTTAAATATTTAAACATATTCATTTTTAATTCAAAATTCAATTCAGTACCATGAAATTCAGAAGTGAAAACAACTCTTTTATCATTAATTTTATCATCAAAAAAATGATAATCTTCTAAAGTTTCGAGCAAAACAGAATTTTCTTTGAGATAATTAATTTCATTTTGATTGAAAGAACTGAACCCGAATTCAGGAAAAATTTTTGTGCATCCTGAAAAAATAAATAAAGATACGATTAAAATAAAATAAATAAACTTTTTCATAAAAACCTCCATTTAAAATTTTATAATATATAAGGAATAAACCTTTTTGTTTTTTTCATATACATTATATATTCTTCGCCAAATTCTTCGATCAAATCTTTTTCTTCTTTTTTTGCAAGTTTATAATAAAGCATAACAATAATTGGCCACATTAATAACATAGGAAGAGTTGCCCATTCAATTATCATTCCAATTGTAAGTAAAATAAATCCAGAATATTGAGGGTGTCTTATTAATTTATATATTCCATTTTTTACTAGTAGACGATCTTTTTTTTCAAGCGACCAGTATTTATGATAAATATTATACCATCCATTTATGATTAGAATCATTGCAATTATAACGCAAAAAACATTTATGTACATACCTGTATGCCCTATTTTAGTAAATAGAGTATGCCCCCATAGAAATCCTTCGGGAAGTTTTTTTCCGATTATCCATGAAATGAAGTACATGCTAAGCGGTATTCCGTGCATTTCTACCGCAAAAGCAATTATAAATGCGACATAAGCTAAAGAAGGTTTTTTGTTTATTTTTTTATAAAAAGGCATAAAAAAAAGAGCAATTGAATAAATTAAGATAAAAGAGATTACCCCGCTCCATTGATGAAAATGACTTTGTGTAGTTTCCATAATACTTACCTCCAAAATTTTATTTTATTTCATATATAGTATATATATGAAATAAAATAAAAAAAACTAACCGCAGTTAGGTATTTTTAGTTAGTTTATATTTCATTTAATTTTTTTGCTTTTTCAATGGCCATAACTCTATTAGCAACATCAAATTTGCTAAAAATATGATTTATATGCCATTTTACTGTGCCCAGACTTATAAATAAAATATCACTAATTTCTTTATTGTTTTTTCCTTGAGCAATTAATAACATTATATCTTTTTCCCTTTTTGTTAATAAGGAATTTTCAATAACGGGTAAACGGCTTAAAAAAGAATCATATTTTTTAAAATCTTTTTTTTCTAGTAATATTAACGACTTTATAGGAAAACAAAAAAATTTCCACTAATTTTAAATTCTTCATAAATTTTTAGGGAGTCTTTTAAATATTTTTTTGCGTTAACATAATCTTTTTTAAAATAATACAATTCAGCAAGTTGTATCAAAGTTTTCTGAATTTGAGAAATAAATCCAGTGTATTTTAAATGATTTAATGTTTTTTCTAGAAAGTCAATATTTAAACTAACTTTATAACCTTTTAATTTTAACATAATTAAACTATCAATAATAATAAAATTGCTTTTAAAAAGACTCTTTTGAAATTCCAATTCAATTTTTTCAACAGCAGAATTTAATGAAGATAAATCTTTTTCTTCATAAAAAAAGATTTTAAAAAATGAAATTAAGAAATCAGTAGGCGTATAATTCATATGGCCAAATTTTAAAATAGTTTCATCAATTAGTTTTTTCATGTTTTTGCGATCTTTTAAAATATAATATGATTTAAATAGAAAAATTTCTACAAATCCATGCATATGAAATAAACCAGATTGATCTATATTATTTTTTGCTTTTATTAAATTTTCTATAGCTAAGTGAGGCTTATTTAATTCAAAATAGCACATTCCCAAAGGAAGATGAAGAATTTCACTACCGAATTGATTTTTTTCATTAAAATTAGAAATTTGTAATAAAGTTTTATTACAAATGCTTATTACAGATTCAAATTCACCTAACTTATATCTATTTAAAACTTCATTCGTTATGGCAACTAACATTAAAAAGTGACAATTTAAAAAAGAAAAAATTTTGTAAGCTTCTGAAAATATTTCTACTGAAAGTCTATATTGTTCATTAAAAGAAAGCATTTGTGCGTAAGTAAGTTTGGCATTAGCCATAAAAATAGTTTTATCGCTTTTATTTAAAATATCTACAGATAACTTGGAATAAGATAAACTCTTTTCTGGTTGAAACATATACAGTATTAAAGAATTTAATGAATAATAAAGAGATTTTTCTTCATTCGATTTTAAAAGATTTTGATCGATTTTATCGAAAATTGAAAATAAATTTTATTATCTCCACAAACAAAAGCTAACCATGAAAACAATAACATACTTTTTGTATCAATTTTAGAAAAATCAAAATGTTTTATTTCATCATAAAACATCTTTATATGCGAACTAGAAAAAATGTTTATCAAATTGTCATTTAAAAATTTTGCTATATTTTCAGGACTATTCGTTTTAGTAATTTCATTAAGTTTTTCCATAAAAATTTTATCTAACATAAATCACCTCATTTAAATTGTAGATATTTAATTATAACATTATTTTGAAAACCTAACTAGAGATAGGTTTTTTTTAATTAATTTTATTGTATTATATAAGCAATAAAATTAAAAAAGGATGTGAAAAAATGAAACTAAATAAAAAAAAGGTGGTATTAGGTATGATTTTTGCAATGCTGGCAATAATATTTACAGTTTTGATTTTTCCTGGGAATACGTCTCCAGTGGGTGAAAATGGAATTGCAAAAATTGAAAGTTTAACACTTGGCGGAGTAAAACAATGGATTGTAATACGAAGTGAGAACATAGAAAAGCCAGTAATATTGTTACTATCAGGAGGGCCTGGGGGAACAGAAATGGGAAGATTTTTAAAATTTAACAAAGAATTAGAAAATTACTTTATTGTAGTAAATTGGGAACAAAGGGGATGCGGAAAATCCTACCCGGGAATAAAAGAAAAGGATTTAATGACAGTACAACAATATGTTTCTGATATTCATGAACTTACAGAATATTTAAAAAAGAAATTTAATAAAGAAAAAATATATCTTTTGGGACATTCATGGGGAACTATTATAGGAACAATGGCAATAAAAGAAAAACCCGAAAATTTTTATGCTTATATTGGTGCTGCACAAATGGTTAATATTCAAGAAACAGATAGATATATGTATAATTTTGTATTAGGTGCAGCAGAAAAAAATGGGGATAAAAAATTATCAGAAAGAATGAGAAAAAATGGAGCACCTCCATATTATGGAAATAAAATTCTTGATAAATATAAAGATTTTTTAACAAATTATGCACAATATTATATGAAAGAAAATCCTTTTAATGAAGCTAACAGAGAATGGTATAGTTTATCGAGTTTTCTTTTTCTGTCGGAATATAATTTAATTGATCAAATAAGAGTTTTAAAAGGAATTGTAAATACATTCGAATTAATTTATCCGCAGTTGCAAAATGTTAATTTTATTAAACAAATAAACGAAATTGAAATACCTGTATATTATATGATAGGAAAACATGATTATACAAGCTTATTTATTGAAAAATATTTTGAAATTTTAAAAGCACCAAAAAAAGAATTATTTTGGTTTGAAAACTCTGCTCACGGAGAAATTTGGACAGAAGCAGATAAATTTCACGATTTAGTAATTAACAAAATTTTACCAGAAACATTTAAAAATTAAATATATGCGATTTTGTGATTAATTTTATAATACATATTTCAATTATTTTAAAAAATATTTTGTTTTTTTAAATCAAAAATAAAAAGATATAAAAAACCTAAAAACATAAAAATCGTTCCTATAATTTTAAAGATTTGAAAGTTGTTATAAAACAAAAAATCAAATATAATTCCTATAAAAACCTGTCCAGTTAAAATTAAAAAAGAAGTATAAATAACAGGAATTTTTGGAACTATATAATTGGATAAAAAGATAACTATAACCCCTATAATACCACCTAAATATGCGTATGTTGGGGCAAACGAAAAATTATTTTGAATAAACAATGAAATCAAAAAAATTGTTGATAATCCAAAAAAATAATTTATAAATACTCCTTCTAAAAGATTTGTTTCTTGAGCTATTTTAGAATTCACAGCCATATTAAAAGTTATCAAAACACCGCTTAAAATCGGGATTAAAATCAACATATTATCAAACTCCTTTTTAATTAAATGCCATAAAAACTATGCCTATTGCCATTAAAATATATGCGGGAATTTTTTTTGAATTGAACTTATATTTTTTTTCTCTAAAAATTCCTAAATGATCTATAACAGAAGAAAAAATAATTTGACCGAATAATGCACCTGATATAGTCAAAGATGCCCCCATAATTTCAAAAGAATGGTTTTGCAATAAAACGACAAATACACCTAACAAACCAGGAAGAAAAAAATAAAATTTAAAATTTTTAAAAAAAGTTAATTTTGCTTTTTTTATAATTAAAACACACGAAATACTTGTAAATCCTATTATATGAATAATCAAAGTAGAGCTAATCAAACCTGTTTTTTCAGATAAAACCCCATTTATAAAAATCATAAACCCTATAAGTAAACCATTTAAAAACGCAGTCATTTTAAAAATAATTATCACCTCCAGATAAAAATTATAGCCCTTATTTGATATAATAAATATGACATATGTCACTTTATGGAGGGGATAATTATTTTTGATAAAAATGAAATAATCAAAAATTATTTTTTAAAATATAAAATAGACCATTTTTTCAACGAAGAAATTATTGAAAAAATGAAAATTATTAATATAAAACCTAAAGAAACTTTATTATATAAAGGAATGAATTTCGAGTATTTTTATTTTTTTGTGGAAGGAAAAATGAAAATATATACTATAGAAAAAAACGGGAAATCTCTTTTGTTAAGGTTTTATAATCCTTTGGAAATATTAGGAGATGTTGAACTTTTCACTTCAGATATCGTTAAAACATATGTGGATTCAATCGAAAAAAGTGTTTTAATTGCCGTAGAAACAAATTTTTTTAAAGATTATATAAAAAAAAATAATGAATTAATGATATTTATAATTCAAAATTTAGGAAGAAAACTAGATAGTATATCTTCACTGAGCTCCTTTAATCTTTTACACCCTTTAGAAAACAGATTTGCAGCATATTTAAAAGGAATGGAAGATATTTATGAAAATTTTTCAGCAGAAACAGAAAATTTAAAAGAAATAAGCGAACTTTTAGGATCATCATACAGGCATTTGCTAAGAATTATTAAAAAATTTGAGAAAAATGATCTTATAAAAAGAGAGGGCAAGAAAATTAGAATAATTAATAAAGATGAAATAAATTTTTTATCAAAAGATATTTATGAATAAAATTCAATGGGGAGTGTAAAAAACCACCGTGGTTTAAAAAGTGTTTTATTAATGTAATCATTGACCGGCATTAATTTAAATTATTGAATAATCATATGTATGGGCGAACCTATGTGTTCGCCCTATATGTTTTAAAAACGTGCGATATATTTTCAGAATTGGGTGTGTAAAGATAAGTGTGTAACCTCCTGATATGGTGGTTAGAAAATAACTGAAAATAACTCGAAAAATCATTAAAATTTGTAAAAATATAATTTATGTCAAAAATAATTATTTACTTTGATATTTCATTTGCAAATAATTCTGATTGTTCCAATACTCTATCAGCTTCCATTAATGCTACATCAGGCGGATAACCATATCTCATTAATATTTTTTTAACATAAAGTCTTAATTTTGCCCTTACATCTGCTCTTTTATTCCAATCAGTGGTAGTAGTTGTATTTCTTACCACTTCAACTATTTTATGGATTAATTCTTTCATTTTATTATCGTCTAAATATTTTGTTGAATCATTTTCAGCTAAAATTGTATAAAAAGCATATTCTTCTTTTGATAATCCTAAATCATTAGCACTATTATCTTCCAATCTCATTTCTTTTGCCATATTTGATAATTCTTCTAATACTTGAGCTGCATCAATTTGATTATTATGGTATTTTTGAATTATATTTGACAGCATTTCTGAAAACTTTTTACCTTGAACAATACTTTTTCTTTTTCTTATTTTTATCTCATCATTTAAAAGTTTTTTTAATAATTCAAGAGCTAAATTTTTATATTTCATATTTTTAACTTCAAGTAAAAATTCATCAGATAATATATCAAGTGAAGGACTTTTTATTCCTGCAGCTTCAAAAATATCTATTATTCCATCGCTACTTAAAGCATCATCTACTATTTGTTTTATTGCTGTGTAAACTTGATAGTCGGTTTTTCCGCCTTCAATGCTAAATTTATTTATCCTTGATTTTATTGCTTGAAAAAATGCAATATCCTCTTGCAACAATGTTGCTTCAGCATTAGGAACTGCCATAACATAAAGTTTTGATAAAGCGGTTGTTTCAGAAATAAATCTGTTTTTCAATTCCTCATTTTGTAAAATAAAGTTTTGTGCTCCTAATAATATTGTTAATTTTTCATTTGTAGAAGAATTAAAATATTTTTTATAATCAAATCCATTAAACATTTGAGAAACAACTTCAAATTTAGTTTTTAAAGCATTTATTACTCCATCAATATTTTCTACTGCTTCACCTTCTCCGCCGCTGTCCGTATAAACTCCCATTGCATTTCTTAAATCTTGCCCAATTCCGATATAATCAACAATTAATCCGCCTGGTTTATCTTTATAAACTCTATTCACCCGTGCTATAGCCTGCATAAGTGCTGCTCCTTGCATTTTTTTATCAATATAAAGTGTATGTAATGGAGGAGCATCAAATCCAGTTAGCCACATAGACTGAACAATTACAAGTTTTAATTCATCATTTGCATCTTTTAATCTTGTTGCTAAAAACTTTCTATCTTTTTTGCTTGTATTATGAGGTTGAAAACTATCTGGGTCATCTGAACTACTTGTCATTACAACTTTTATTGTACCTTTATTTAAATACTCGCTATGCCAATGAGGTCTTAATTCTACTATCTGATTATATAAATCAACTGCTATTTGTCTTGTCATACATACAATCATAGCTTTACCTTCAAAAACTGCCTCTCTTCTTTCATAATGATTTACAATATCATTTGCAACTTCTTTTAATCTATCAGGATGCCCCACTACAGCATTTATTTGTGCATTTTTGTTTTTTGCCTTTTCTATCTGTTCTTTTGTAGCACCTTGAATATTATCCACTTCAAAATCAATTAATTCTGATACTGAACTATCATATTTTATTTTTACCAATCGGCTTTCATAACTTAAAGGGACTGTTGCTCCGTCTTTTACCGCTTGTGATATATCATAAATATCAATATAATTACCAAATACTTTTTGAGTATCTCTGTCTTCTTTCTCAATTGGAGTACCTGTAAAACCTATAAATGAGGCATTAGGAAGAGCATCTCTTAAATGTTTTGCATTTCCATATTTCATATTGCCATTTTCATCAAGTTTTCCTATAAATCCATATTGGCTTCTGTGTGCCTCGTCTGCTATTACAACAATATTTTTTCTTTGTGATACAGCATCAAAAACTTCTTTTCCATCTTCAGGGTAAAATTTTTGTATTGTTGTAAAAATTATTCCACCACCTGATACATTCAATAATTCTATTATATGTTCTCTACTCGTTGCCTGTTCAGGTGCTTGCCCTAATAATGATTTACAATTATTAAAAGTACCAAACAGTTGGTCATCAAGGTCATTTCTATCTGTTAAAACTACAATTGTAGGATTTTCCATTTCAGGGCTTACAACCAATTGACCAGAATAAAATACCATAGATAAAGATTTTCCGCTTCCTTGTGTGTGCCATACAACTCCAATTCTTCTGTCACCATCGGAATGAGTAGCTCTAAATGTTTCTTTTACAGCTTTTTCTACCATATAATATTGATGATAAGCTGCTATCTTTTTTACTTTTACCATCAATAATATACCAGTTTTTTTATCTTTAACCTCTTCTGATTCAAAAACAGTATTAAATCTAATTAATTTTAATAATACATCTTTTTTTAACATTCTTTCTGCCATTATTTGAAGTTCTGGTAATTTACCATTTTCTTCTTTAATTAAAGATTTCCAAGAAAGATAACGAGAAAAAGGAGCAGATAAAGAACTTGTCCTTGCATCTATTCCATCAGATATTATACAAATAGCATTATAATAAAATATAGATGGTATTGTGTTTTTATAGTTTTGTATTTGTGTATAGGCATTTTCAAGAGTAGCTTTTTCACTTAAAGCATTTTTAAGCTCAACAATTACAAGAGGCAATCCATTTACAAATATAACCACATCAAGTCTTTTAGAATTATTGTTTTCTTTTATTTTAAATTGATTTACAACTTTAAAATTATTATTATCAAAATTTTCATAATCAATAAGTTTTACAAGAAGACCTTTTGAATATCCTTCTTTGAAATATTCAATCTCAATTCCTCGTGTTATAAAATTATGAAATTTTTCATTGTTTGTCATTATATCATTTGAACCAAGATTAATTATATGTTGATAAGCCTCTTTTCTTGCTGATTCAGGTAGTTCTGGATTTAGTCTTTTTAATGATTCTTTAAATTCTTGAAGTAAAATAACATCACTGAAATTTTCCCTTTGAGCGTTTTCAGTATTTGGTGCAATAGTAGAATCATGATAATATTTATAATCTTGATTTTTTAGAAGTTCTATTAAATTATATTCTACATCATTTTCATTTAGCATATTATCCCCCTAACCATCTAAAAGCCTTCTGATATTATCTTTAAGTTCTAAAGTAAGTATATCTTTTTTACCATCATATAGTTTTCCAATAAATTCTTTTACATCTTCATTTGCAATAATTCTATTTATTTGTTCATTTTTTACTGTTGCTTCTAAAATATTTATTATTTCTTCATTTGAAAGATAATGTATAAAAGGTAATAAATTTTCAATAGATATTTTAGTTGTATCAAAATCATTTGAATATATTAGGCTGTTAATTTTTTTATAATATTTGTCAATTTCTTCAAAACCTAATATTTCTCCTGATTCCATTTCAAGAACATATTTCTTTTTCTTGGTATCTATCAGCAAAACATAGTTTTCATTGATATTGAGCCAATAATTTTTTATACTATCAGGTTTTATATCTGAATCAAATTCATCTTTTAATTTATCAATAAAATAGTTGTCACACAGTATGTTTATGTTATTTTGTATAAATTCTTCATAGTTTTTTACCACGATAATATTTTGATGCTTTTCAAAAGCATTTTTCAAAAGAATATCTTCTGTTATAAAAAATACAAATTTATCCTCTGCATTTTGTAAATATTCTAATACTGTAAAATAGATATATGAATCTTTAAATCCTTTATCTGTTCCAGGTTTATCTTCAAAAGGTGGAAGTTTTTCTAAAGCTAATTTCTTCATTTCGAATAAAATTTTAGGATTTTTTAATTCAATTATTGTATATTTAATTTTTTCTAAGTGTAAAAGTTCTTCTATTTTTTTTTCAATTTCTATTTCGTTAATATTGTGTTTAGCTATATTGCACAAAAGAACTTTATTAAATTTTTCCTTTTCTAAAATAAAATCTCTTTTATACCGTTCCTTAAGTTCGCCAATTACAATATCAGGAATAATTATTTCAGACGTTTTGGCAAATTTCTCGAGCTCGTCTCGTTTTCCAAAAAAGTTTTTCAACCTTTTTTCTATTAAAAAATTTGTATCAAAGATAACTTTTTCCATATCATTCACCAAAACCTTCTACTCTTATTTCTCCACTCAATAATTTAGATAATAAATTATCCTTTATTTTTGAAAGAGTTTGTATTTGTTCAGAATTGTTTTTTAGTTTTGCAAATACAGGTTTTATTATCTCATAAAAATTACAAGCTGTTATATCATCTGGTACAATAAAAGGAATTTCTTTTATTATTTTTGAATTAACAGCAGTTACAATTGAAGAAGTACTCCCAAGAGCATTGAAGTCTAAGTTATGCAAAAATAAATATAAATATTCAGTAAATATTTTTGAATCTTTTATTATTTTTAAATGGGCAATAGCTTCGTTCGATAACATTTTTTCTGTTGTAATTGCTAATTTCCCAACTGTCATTTTAAAACTTAACAATAGTGTGTTTTCTGGAATTATTGGAACATTGTATTTCGATATTGCATCATCTGTTATATATTCAGAAGTATTAAATATATAAACACCTGAATTTACCATATCTTTTATTGATGCCCATTTCAATCCAATGGGTTTTTCTGAAAAACATTCTTGCTCTTTTCTTGGAGGGGTTCTTCCTATTGATAAGTCAAATTCTTCCCCTAGTTTTCCAACTCTCCATCCTTTTGGAAATTCTCCCAATTCGCTTTTTTCTATTTCTCCTGTTGCTCCTGGAAAATTAAAATTCACAAACCACTCTTTAAATATAGTCTGTGCCAATTCTTCAAGAGTTTTATTTTCTTCCTGCAATAATTCTATTTTTTCATCCAATGATGATAAAACATCTGCAATTGCTTTTTGTTCTGGCAGAGGAGGAAGGGAAATTTTTATATTTTGAACTCCATAAATAGGTAATTTTTTTTGAACAGCTCCTACAGTATTTTTATTTATTTCATATTGACCATTTCTTGAAATAAGATAATAATATAAATAAAAATTATGTAATTCCTTTAATTTAGTTAATTTAACACAATTTTCTGTAAGATTAGCATTTTCAAGTTCTTGATCTATTTTGGCTACCAAACCTATTGTACCAACAATTGATAAAACAATATCACCCTCATTTACTATATATCTTGAAATTTTTTTAAAAATATCTTCTGTAATAAATTGTAATTGTTGTTTTTTTATTGAGTTATTTTCTATATCAGTTATTCTTATATACGGATGAGATGTTTTTTCAAGTATTAAAACTTCTCCTTTTGGAAGTCTTTTTCCTCCTTTTATTTCAGCCACTTCCCCTAAAGTCGTCTCTTTCCATCCGCTCGGTAAATTACCCATTATCCATACCTCCAAGTTCCGCCTCTATCTCCTCTATACTTGGCAACGTATTTTTATATTCATCAGGCAAAAATTGAGTTAATTTATATTCACTTACCCCTATTGGTTTTTCTATATCCCTTAACGAATATTCAACTATCATATCATCTTTATTTTTACATATCAAAAGTCCAATTGTTGGTTTATCTATTTCTTTTTCAGCTAAAATATCATCTACCACGGAAACATAAAAATTAAGCTTTCCTGCATATTCAGGTTTAAACTCTCCTGTTTTTATTTCTACCACTACATAAGAATGAAGTTTTACATGATAAAAAAGCAAATCTATATAAAAATCTTTATTTGAAACTTCCAGCTTATATTGTCTGCCTATATAAGAAAAACCATGCCCAAGTTCCAAAAGAAAATCTGTAATATTTTCAATTAATTTATTTTCAAGCTCTTTTTCATGATAATTTTCTGTAAGAGTTAAAAAATCAAAGCAGTAAGGGTCTTTTAAAGTTTCTATCGCCAAATCTGAATGATAATCAGGTAATTTTTCTTTAAAATTTGTTATAGCTCCGCCTTGTCTCTCGAATAATCCAAATTTTATTTGATTAATCAATACATTTCTTGACCAGTTATTTTCTATTGTTTTGTTTACATAAAAAATAGCCTCTTCAACTGATTTGCATTTTGTAATTATTTCTCTATTATGCCCCCAAGGAATATTATATATTTTTTCACCTTCTAAAAAGTCCACAGCTTGTGAAGTAATTTGTGCCACAACTTGTGGCGTAATTCCAATCCAGTATTTATACCATTTTCTCATATATTGAAGATTTCTAACTGAAAAGCCTTTTAAATTAGGAAATTCTTTTTTTAAATCCTTACTTATATTTTCTAAAATTCCATCTCCCCAATTTGATTTTTCCTGTTTTTCAATTATCATTTCTGCAATATTCCAATATAGTTTTAACAATTCCTTATTTACAGATATTGAAGCTTTTATTTGTGCAGTCTGGATTTGATTCTTAATAGCAGTGAAAAATTCTTTATATTCAGTGTTTTTTATCATTTCACCCATTATTACCCAACCCCCTTAAAAATTCCAATGCCCCACTCTCAAATTTTGAAAAAGAAAACAATTTTTAACCAAATCTTTTAAAGAAGATCCTATATTATTTAGGTGGTCGCAATTTGCGACCAGTTCATTTTTTTCAGTTTTATTTAATTGAAAACAAAATTCAGGTGGAAATCTTTCAATATTTCACTCATAAACTTATCCCCACTTTTGCAAGTTGTTCTCTTATTTTATCATTTAATTCCTGCTCTTTTTTTATTTGAGCTGATAATTTGTTTTGTAATTCATTGATTTTTTCCTCAAATGGTAATCCGTCATCTTCTTTATCTTGAATTCCGACATATCTACCAGGTGTAAGAACATAAGCATGTTTTTCAATATCGTGTAGTGTAGCTGATTTACAAAATCCACCTTCATTTTCATAATCACTATTTTTTAACCAATTATGATAAGTAGTTGTAATTTTTTTAATATCATCATCAGAAAATTCTCTGTGCACTCTATCTTTCATAAATCCCATATTAGAAGCATCTATAAATAAAACTTCTCCCTGTCTTACTTTTTTACCTCTTCTTAAAACCCAAATTGTAGCAGGGATTCCTGTATTATAAAAAAGCTGTTTTGGTAAAGCTACAATACAATCTACTAAATCATCCTTTACAATATTTTTTCTTATTTCTCCTTCACCTGAAGTATTAGAGCTTAAACTTCCGTTTGCAAGTACTGTTGCCATTACTCCACCAAAAGCTAAATGATATAACATATGCTGTATCCATGCAAAATTAGCGTTACCGGCAGGAGGCAATCCATATTTTTTAAATCTTCCGTCTTCTGTCAATATTTCTTGTCCCCAATCTTTTTGATTAAAGGGTGGATTTGCTAAAATATAATCAGCTTTTAAGTCAGGATGTGCATCTTTTAAAAAGCTTCCCTCTGTATTCCAGCTTACAAATTGAGAGTTAATATTTCTTATTGCTAAATTCATTTTTGATAGTTTCCAAGTAGTTTGATTTGATTCCTGCCCATAAATAGTAATATCTTGAATATTACCTTGATGTTCTTCAACAAATTTTTCGCTCATTACAAACATTCCACCACTACCACAAGCAGGGTCATAAACTCTCCCTTTGTATGGCTCTATCATTTCAACCATTAATTGAACAATTGATTTTGGCGTATAGAATTGTCCGCCTTTTTTTCCTTCTGCATTTGCAAATTCCCCAAGAAAATACTCATATATTTTCCCTAATAAATCTTTGTTGTTTTTTCCTTCTGTTTTTAATTCTATATCTGAAATCAGATCTATTAATTGACCTAACGAAGTTTTGTCTAAATTTGGTTTGGCAAAAACTTTAGGAAGTACATTTTTTAGTTCTTTATTTTCTTTTTCCAATATTTCCATAGCGTTGTCAACAGCAACTCCAATTTCAGGAAGTTTAGCTTTTGCCTGCAAGACTTCCCATCTTGCCTCTTTTGGTACAAAAAATATATTTTCTGCAATATATTCATCTCTATCTTCTGGGTCTGAAAACTCATCATTTTTTAACTTTACATACAATTCATTAAATGAATCAGAAATATATTTTAAAAAAATCAATCCCAACACAACATTTTTATATTCTGCGGCATCAATATTTTTTCTTAGTTTATCTGCCATTTTAAACATATTTGCTTCTAAATTATAACCGTTTCCATTTGTCATTTTTTATTTCTCCTCACTTGAATTTTTATAATTTATTATACCATAAAATCTATATGTTATAAAAAATATGGCTCTCTTGAATTTTTAGTGGGTAATGAATGTTAACTAAAAGAAAGTTTACCGAGTGCCATAAAGATAGTAATCTTTAAATAGTCAAAAGTTTTAAAGCCATATGATCTTTTAGTAAATACTCT